>FUFK010047935.1_pt1 | contig 15484 bp, 11 predicted proteins | sample 1021851 | NCBI WGS metagenome assembly FUFK01 (sample SAMEA51879418, study PRJEB19060) | metagenome | reverse complement strand
GCCAAATATCTCTTCTCTAGCAATTGAGTAAGAAGGTTGAACATTCGTAAACAAAGTTGGTCTAAACCAGAATCCATTACCTGGTAATTCACATTCAGTTTGAAACAATTCGCCACCATCTTTAACGCCTTCGTTAACTAAACCAGTAATTTTATCTAANTGTTCNTTTGAGTTTATNGCNCCAATGTCNGTGTTNTTATCTAATGGNTTTCCNACTCTAAGNGACTGCATTCTTTTCTCTAATTTTTTAACAAATTCATCATGTATTGACTCTTGAAGAAGCAGCCTACTTCCAGCACAGCAGACATGACCTTGATTGAAAAAAATACCATTCACTACTCCCTCCACAGCTTGATCGATTGCAGCATCCTCGAAGACAATATTTGCAGCTTTGCCTCCTAATTCAAGAGTAAGCCCAACATCTCTTCCAGCTAGTGATTTCTGTATAAGTTTTCCAACTTGAGTAGATCCTGTAAAAGCAATTTTGTTTATATCTTTGTGATTAACTATAAGTGAACCTGTCGACCCGTCTCCTGTAACGATATTGACAACTCCAGGAGGAAGCCCAGCTTGTTCACAGATTTCAGCGAAAAGTAAGGCTGTTAGTGGAGTGGTTTCAGCAGGCTTTAACACAACTGTATTTCCTGTAGCTAAAGCAGGTGCAATTTTCCAAGCAAGCATTAATAATGGAAAGTTCCAAGGTATTATTTGACCTACTACCCCATATGGTTTTAAACTTTTTGTTGCCCAAGAAAGATCTAATTTATCTGCCCATCCTGCAAAATAGAAAAAATTAGCCGCAACCTGTGGTAAATCGAAATCTCTAGACTCCTTAATTGGCTTTCCACCGTCAAGAGATTCTAAGACTGCAAATTCTCTTGATCTTTCTTGTATCAACCTAGCTATTTTAAATAAATATCGTGATCGTTGATTTGGTGTCAGTTTAGACCAAACTTCAAATCCTTCTTTTGCAGACTTTACAGCACTATTTATGTCTTGTTCATTTGATAATGGGACTTTAGATAATAATTCTTCTGTTGAAGGTGAAATAGTATTTATATATTTTTTACTTTTTGGTTCTACAAATTTACCACCAATATAATTTGTATACTTTTTTTTAATAGACACTATGTCTGGTGATTCTATAGATTCCGAGTATTGCCAATCAATCATGTTAAATCATCCCCTAGGAAAATAATAGCCAGCTTGGTAGGCCCCTGTTTTTAGTTTTTTTATTTGTTTTAATACATCATCTAGAAGGCTTGATGCCCCAAATCTAAATAACTCTGGATTCAACCAATCAGATCCCATTTCTTCATTTATCATCACTAAATATCGAATAGCATCTTTTGCATCTCTTATGCCTCCCGCTACTTTGATGCCAGCCTTTATTCCTGTCATAGATTCGTAATCTAATACCGATTTAAGCATTACATAACAAGCTTGTCTTGAAGAGCCGATAGATAATTTCCCAGTTGATGTTTTTATAAAATCAGAACCAGCCGCTAATGAAATAATGCTAGCTTTTCTTATATTTTCATAAGTTTTTAAATCACCTACTTCAAGTATTGTTTTTAAGTGAACATCTTGGCACACCTCTTTTAAAGCAACTATTTCGTCATATACTTTTCTATAGTCACCCTCAAGAAAAGCTTTTCTATTAATTACAATGTCTATTTCATCTGCNCCAGAATCAATAGCATATTTTGTATCNAATAATTTTGACTCCATNGGCACTTGACCGCTTGGAAAATATGAAGATACTGCGGCAACTTTAACATTAGAGTTTTGTACTTTCTCTTTAGCGATAGCAACTAGCGAAGGATANACACATACTGCTGCAACACTTGGTACNGANNTGTCTAAAGGNTTAGGNTTAATNGCNTTNGCAACCATTTGAGATATCTTNCCTTCAGTNTCTTCNCCTTCAAGAGTNGTTANGTCNCACATTGNAACAATCATATTTAGNGCTTCTAATTTNGAATCTTTTTTTATACTTCTTGTTGCNAGTGANTTTACTCTTTCATTTAANCCAACNGAATCNATACGTGATTCNTNTACCATTTCNANAACATTNGACCACTNNATTGANANANNANNGGTTTTNATATTTNCCATAATTTNATGCTAAATGATTATATTTTTTTTAGTAGTACTAATTAATCTAACGCCTTGACANNTTCTGGCTNNAGTAGAANAGAGTCTTTTTCNACCTCTGCNATNCCNCCAAATACAGCAAACATNNTNTCCCANTTATCNAATTTATCNANNATNTTTTTNGCTGTTTCAGAGTTTGTTTTTTCAATATGGACTTCCAATAATGTTTTTAGCTCTAATTTATCTATATCTGACATTTTCTTATATTCAGGAGCTGTTTCTGAGATGTATTGATCAAAGTTTTTTTGAGTTTTAAGAACGATTGCTTTTCCTCCAGTCATTCCAGCTGCAAAATTAAAGCCAATATTGCCAAGAATAACTAAAGTTCCCCCAGTCATATACTCTGCACCATGAGCACTGCAGCCTTCAACAACTCCAATTGCACCACTATTTCTTACTCCAAATCTTTGACCTACTGTACCAGCAATAAAAAGTTGTCCCCCAGTAGCACCGTATAAAATTGTATTTCCNGCAGCATGGTATGCTCCTTGCATCTTCCTTCCTTGTGGAATAATCGTAACACTTCCACCACCCATACCTTTTGCAACATAATCATTTGCATTACCAGTTAATTTCAAATTAATACCGTCTCTAATAAATGCTCCAAAGCTTTGTCCAGCTGCACCAGATAAACTTATTGTTGTTGGGTGTTCTGTGAGTTTTGTAGAAAGTTTCCTCAATGTAATTTCACCAGACAATCTAGCACCAATACTTCTGTCTTCATTTGAAATTGGATATTGAAGAAAAGACTTCTCTCCTTGTTCTACAAATTTAATTACTTCAGAAGTGATTCTTCTTGATAAACGCCCTTCACTATGCCTAATAAATCCTGGGTGTTTTTCCTCTATTGAAAAGTTCATCAATATTTTATGAAGNCTTTTTGATAAATCGCTATTTGAAATCTTTAATCCTAAAAGATCTGCTCTTCCTAGTAAATCTTCTATATCATCCACACCAAATTTATCTAGATACGACATAATATCATTTGCGATGAATTTAAATAATTGAACAACTTGTTCAGGAGCACCTGGAAATTTTGCCCTAAGATTTTCATCTTGAGTTGCGATTCCTACTGGACAGGTATTTTCATGACATTGTCTGACCATCTTACACCCAAGAGCTAACAGAGGCAGGGTTCCGAATCCGAATCGATCTGCACCCAATATTGTTCCAATTATTACATCTTTTGCAGATCTTAGACCACCATCAACTTCAATTAAGACTTTATGTCTCATGTTGTTTTTTATCAAAGCTTGATGTGTTTCACTTAATCCGAGTTCCCATGGTGATCCGGCATGCTTAATACTTATCCAAGGACTTGCCCCTGTACCACCATCACTACCAGCAATAGTTATAATATCCGCACCAGCTTTTGCAACTCCAACTGCGATTGTTCCAACTCCCGGTTCAGATACAAGCTTTACTGAAACAGGATTATTTGGATTAAATGTTTTTAAGTCATAAATTAATTGAGCTAAATCCTCAATTGAATATATGTCATGATGAGGAGGAGGGGAAATAAGGGTGACTCCTTCAACAGTATGCCTTAACTTTGCAATGTGTTTATCAACTTTAAAACCAGGTAACTGTCCACCTTCACCAGGCTTAGAACCTTGAGCCATTTTAATTTGAAACTCTTCTGCTGAAGCAAGGTAATCGGGTGTGACACCAAATCTTCCAGATGCAATTTGCTTTATTTTTGAATTTCTTTCATTATTAAATCTCGCTGGATCTTCTCCGCCCTCACCAGAGCCTGATTTGCCTCCGATTTGATTAATTGCAATTGCTAAAGCCTGATGAGCTTCTTCAGAAAGTGCACCAAGAGACATTGAGCTAATAGTAAATTTCTTGAATATTTCTTTTAATGAATCTTCTTCTAGTACAACATTATTGTTAGTTGTTTCTGGAAGTGAAAATAAATCTCTTAACTGTACATCATCTCTATCTTCAAGTGTTTCAAGATAGCTATGCCAGTCTGACAACTCACCAGACCTAACCGCTTTTTGGAGCTTTAAGACAGTTTTTGGTGAAGTCACATGCGTTTCTGCACCTCTCTTATGCTTATAAAAACCTCCAATACCACTCAAATTGTCTTGACGTTCTTCTAACTTGTAAATTCTTAAATTATCATTGAAGTGTTCAAAGCCGTAACCTTCAGTTCTTGTTTTTGAAAATTTGAAAACATTATTAACAAGCTCGTGGTTGAGTCCAATAATTTCAAATAGCTCTGAACCTCTATAAGAAGATATTGTACATATGCCCATTTTTGACATAATTTTTAATAGTCCTTTATTCAAAGACTTTCGGTAGTTTTCCTGTGCTTGTTCTATGGAAATATTTAAAGATTCATTCTGAATAGATAATTCTCTAACTTTCTCTAAAGCTAGATACGGCCATACAGCGGAAGCTCCATAAGAAATATGGCATGCAACATCGTGAGAGTCTCTAATCTCGCCAGAAACAGAAATTAATGATGCTTTAAGTCTTATTCCAGCATCAATTAAATAATGGTGAACTTTACCTACAACCATCAAGGAAGGAACAACGGACTCACCTGATTTAATCTCTCTATCTGAAAATATAATTACTGATTTATTGTTTTCTAAAATTTCTGCTTTAACTTGTTCACAAATAACATCTAATGCTTCTTCTAATTTTTGATTCTCTTTAATAAAAGTCGTAGAAATAACAATTGTTTTATTTTTTAAGCTTTTATTTTGTGTTAGGGCATCAAATGATGCTCGACTTAAAATTGGAGAATTCAAAGATATGAGGTTAGCTTGCTGAGCTGTTTCTTTTAAAATTGACCCTCTCTTTCCTAGATAAGTCTTGGTGGACATAACAAATCTTTCGCGAATCGGATCAATTGGAGGATTTGTAACTTGTGCAAATAATTGATGAAAATACCTTGATAATCTTGGATTATTCTTACTCATAACTGCCAAGGAGGTATCATTTCCCATTGAACCAGTAGGTATCTCTCCTTTTAACATAGGCATTAGAATTAATCTTTCTTCCTCTGGTGTATATTCGTAGAAATCTGAGAGTCCCTCAACGTCTACTCCAGTATCTTTTTCTTCATTAAAAGCTTGATCAACTTCAAGTGGTTTTGAATTTACCCATTCTATATATGGATTTTTCTCGCTAAGTTTTGTAATAACCTGGCTTTCATCAAAAAGCTCATCATTTTCAATCCTGTACCTAATTGTCTGTCCAGGTTCTAATTGAGCTGTTTTATATGCACCTGCTTCAACTGAAGGACAAATGCCTACTTCTGATGCGGCTAATACATACCTATCTGAGACCATCCAACGCATAGGTCTTAAACCACTTCTATCGAGACCAGCAATAATATCTCTTCCATCTGAAGCAACAATTGCCGCCGGCCCATCCCAAGGTTCAGTTAAAAATGAGTGGTATTGATAGAATGCCTTTTGTTTCTTNGTAAATCGTGGATTATTTTCCCATGCTGAAGGTATAAGCATTTCTTGAGAGTGGGCAAGACTTCGACCAGACCTAACTAATAACTCAATTGCATTATCAAGCTGTCCTGAATCAGAAATAGATTCATCAATGAAAGGCTTAATACTCTGAATGTCATCTTTCCAGTACGAAGATGTTGCATCAACTTCTCTAGCTTTCATCCAAGAATAATTAGATTGTATTGTATTAATTTCACCATTATGGGCAAGCATTCTGAAGGGTTGTGCTTTGTCCCAAGTAGAAGAGGTGTTTGTAGAAAATCTTTGATGAAAAATACCAAATCTTGTTTTATAAAGTGGATTTCTTAAATCCCAGTAAAAATCTGCTGTTTGTTTTGCAGTAAAAAGACCTTTGTAAACCACGGTCTTTGAAGAACAGGAATTTATATGTATGTTTAGAAAATCTATTTCAGCAATTTTTCGTTCTAGAGTTTTTCTAAATAAATATAACTTCTTTTCAAAATCTTTAGGAGATTCATTTTCTGCACTTATAATTCCTTGATAAATTGAAGGCTTGGATTCTCTTGCAAGGGTACCAAGAATTTGCTTATCTGTTGGAACTTTTCGCCAATACAAATGCTTAATATTGAATTCTTTAAGTTCATTATTTATTAACTCGATTGATTCATCTACATTTTTTGGATCAAAAAAACATGAAATAATACCAATTTTTTTGTTTGTATCATGTTCTATACTTAATTCAGCCAACTCTGCTCTAATAAGTTCAAATGGTATTTCAGTAAGAACACCTGCTCCATCTCCAGTTCCATCAGCAAACTTCGCCCCTCTATGGTCTAAATTAGCAAGACACTCTAAAACCTTTAAAGTCATTCCATGTGTTGGGGGAATATTTCTTGAGGCAATAAAGCCAACTCCACATGAGTCTTTTTCTGAGAATTCGAACATAGTTCCTCAATAATACTTCAAAAAAAGGGTTTTTCAAAGGTGAAAATCAGCCAAATCAGTCAAAAAGGGGGAAACCTAAGTGATAGAGTTAAGGCTGATTTTCAGCTTTTATTATTTTTTTGTAATAAAATCTCCGTACGCAGAGGTACCATGCTCAGAAGCATCTAATCCTGCAATCTCTTCTTCAGGTGTTACTCGTAATCCTACGATGCTATCAATAGCTTTTAAAACTCCATAAGAAGTTAAAAATGCCCAAGCACCTATAGCTGCAATCCCAATAAGCTGAGGAACAAAAAGTGATGATCCACCAAAAAATAATCCATCTGTTGTATCAAAAATTGCTACTGCAAGTACACCCCATGCACCACAAATTCCATGTACAGAAATAGCACCAACAGCATCGTCAATACCTTTTTTCTCCAAGAAATTTATTGAATAAACAACTAAAACTCCAGAGGCTAATCCTATTAATACTGCACCTAGATTATTTACATTGGCACATCCAGCAGTTATACCAACTAATCCAGCTAGAGCGCCGTTTAGTGTCATACTAACGTCTGGTTTTCCAGAAATCATTGAAGTATACATCGCGGCAATAGAAGCGGCACCAGCAGACAAAGTTGTTGTTACAGCAATTGCAGCTAAGTTAACATCTACAGCAGCAAGGGCTGAACCCACATTGAATCCATACCATCCAAACCACAATATAAATACACCTAATGCTCCAGCAACCATAGAACTTCCAGGAAGTGGAAGAGGAGAACCATTATCATCGTATTTACCAATTCTTGGGCCTACAACCATCACTCCAGCAAGCGCTGCAAAACCACCAACCATATGAACCACTCCTGAGCCAGCAAAGTCAATGAATCCTAAATCACCTAACCATCCTTGACCGCTCCAAACCCAGTGAGTTACGATTGGATAAATTATTCCGCATATAAAAGGTTGAAATAAAAGATACGCACTAAATTTAGTTCTCTCAGCTACAGCACCTGAGACAATAGTTGCGGCTGTAGCAGCAAAAACAACTTGAAAGAAATATGTACTAGCTTGACCTTCTAAGAAAAAGTCGCCATATGCGAGAAAGCCACCTAAAGTTGATCCACCATACGCTAAAGCAAATCCGAATGCCCAGTATGTTATCGCACCAACTGAAAAGTCCATAAAGTTTTTCATAACTATGTTTACTGAGTTCTTTGATCTTGTAAATCCTGTTTCAACCAACATAAAGCCTGGTTGCATAAACATAACTAAGATTCCAGCTATGAGAACCCATAAACTGTCTACCGAATTAATTATCATTGATTCCATATTTCTCCTTCGTTCAGTTCCTTAATTTAATATTCCGAATTAGTTAAGAGTTAAAGGAAAAGTTAAATGATTATTACTGAAATGTTTCTTATATGTTTCCTAAATTGAACCTTTTTTTAAATTTATCAAGCCAAAAATCGCTATTCTTAATGCATGCAAAAAAATATTTTAGTTTCCGTAGCTTGGCCATATGCCAGCGGTTCAAGACACCTAGGGCATATTGGTGGAGCATATTTGCCTGCAGATATTTTTGCAAGATACAACAGAATGATTGGAAACAATGTAATCATGGTCTCTGGAAGTGATGTCCATGGAACGCCCATAACAGTAAGAGCTGATGATGAAGGTGTAAAGCCAATTGAAATAGTAAATAGATACCATGCAGAATTTCTTAGCTATTGGGAAAAACTAAATATTCAATGGGATAACTACACAACCACTATGACCGATAATCACAAAGAGGTCACGCAGGAAATGTTTCTAAAAATAAAGGAAAACGGATATATTGAAAAAAATAAAAGCATTCAAGCATTTGATCCAAAAGAAAATAAGTTTCTACCAGATAGATATGTTGAAGGTGAGTGCCCAAAATGTAATTACCTTGAGGCTAGAGGTGACCAATGTGACAGTTGTGGAATAACTTTAGATCCAGAAGAATTAATTAACCCAAAAAGCAAACTAAATGGAAATCCTGCAGAGTTTAAAGAAACAGAACATTATTTTTTAAAATTAAGTGCCTTGAACGACAAACTCGCAGATTGGCTTAATACTAAAAATGGTTGGAGGCCACATGTTATTAACTTTTCAAAATCCTTTGTTGATGAAGGTTTGCAGGATAGGGCAATTACCAGGGATTTAGATTGGGGTATAGAGATACCAGAAAATGAACTTGGAGATGGAAAAAAGATTTATGTATGGTTTGAAGCTGTAATAGGTTACTTATCTGCTTCGAAAGAGTGGGCAGTGAACAATGGGACTCCAGAAGCTTGGAAAGATTTCTGGCTAGATGAAAATGCAGAGTCATATTATTTTGTTGGCAAAGATAACGTACCATTTCATGCAATAATCTGGCCAGCAATGCTTTTAGCTTATGGGGATTTAAACTTACCTACTAATGTTCCGGCAAATCAATACATTTTAATTAAAGGAGAAAAGGCATCTGCTAGTAGAGGTGTAGGGAAAACTCTCAATGATTATCTTGATGAATGGAATCCTGATTCGTTAAGATATTCTCTCGCAAGTATTCTCCCAGAACAAAATGATTCAGAGATTTCTGAAGACGAAATGATAAGAAGAAATAACGAAGAACTTGTGGCAGCATGGGGGAATCTTGTTCAAAGAGTCTTTTCACAGTACATAAATAATTTTGATGATCTAGATATAACTTTTGAGTATGAAAAAATAGATGTAGATCTTTTGGAAGGTGCAAAAAACTGTTTTACAACAACAGGAGAAATGATTGAAAAAGTAGAACTTAAATCTTCACTTCAAAATGTAATGTCATATGTGAATTCTATCAATGCTTATTTAAATGAGACCGAACCATGGAAAGTTATAAAAGAAGATAAAAAAAGAGCTAGTGGAATCTTGCATTGCGCAATTACATCTATTGATGCTTGTGCAACTATGTTTACCCCTTTTATGCCTACAACTTCAAAAATAGTAAGTGATGCTATTCAAAAAGAACACCAAAATAGTTGGGGAATAAATGAAATTAAAAAAGGTGCCCCTTTAAAAAATATAGGACACCTTTTCAAGAAGTTTGATTAGCTTTTTGTAGCTTGAAATACCTCATCTATTTCTTTAATCAAGCCTAAAAGTTCTTCACCGACAGCAGGATCTTCTGTTTTTTTAGCCTCACCAGCTTTTTTTGTTGCATTCCAAAAAAGATCATGAACATTTGGAAATTTTTCTAAATGTTCTGGCTTAAAATAGTCTGTCCATAGGACCCAAAGGTCTTTTTTGACTTCTTCAGCCATGTCTTCTTTTATTGTGATACATCTTTGTTTAAATGCTGGATCATCAGATTCTTGATACTTTTTAGAAGCATTTACTACAGATTCTGCATTAATTCTTGCTTGAGCTGGATCATAAACTCCACAAGGTAAATCACAATGCGCATATGCTACGTTTTTCGGTTTAAATAAATTCATAAATCTCCTTTTTTGTATATTATAATTTGATAAGAACCTTATGTTTAAAACAGCTGGAAGATTAATTAATTTTAGAACACTATTTCTTATCGTTTTGTATGTATTTCTCAAAAGTGATAAGAAAAATATAACAACCTATGAAATCAAAGAAGAGAGTATGAGTCCTGCATTACTCCCAGAGGACTATGTCGTTGCTATTAAAAATAAGGATAAATTGAATCGTGGCGATATTGTTATTTTTAAAAATCATGAAAAAAATATTGATGTCATAAAAAGGGTAATTGGCTTACCTGGAGAAACCGTGAGTTCTGAAAACGGTAAAGTTTTGATAAATAATTCTGAGATAGATGACATCTGGGCTAAAACTGTCACGGACGATTTTATTCAACAAACACTTGGTGAGGATGAAGTATTTGTTCTTGGTGACCAAAGAAGACTTTCCTCAAGTGACTCAAGAACATTGGGTCCAGTTTCTGCAACAGAATGCTTAAAAATAAAATATAGATATTGGCCCTATCAAAGGTTCAAAGCATATGAGTAATTCGCTTCACTGTAGTTGGTGTAAAAATGAGATGGCTTATATTCACGGTCACGCTGCATGTATCAGTAATAGCTGTGCAATGTTTGGTTTAAATCAAGCAGAGTGCTGTTCTGGTGAGAGTGCTGAATTTTGCTCAGGAACTCAACAAAATGAAATTGCATTATCCCCGCAAAGATTACAATAAATAAATAGGTAGTACATATGGAAATTGAAAACAAAACAGTTGAGTCTATTCCAGCAGTAACAATAAGATTTGCTGGTGACTCTGGAGATGGTATGCAGTTAGTTGGTACAAGATTTACCGACACTTCTGCCTTGTTTGGAAATGACTTAGCAACGCTTCCTGCATTCCCTGCAGAAATAAGAGCTCCTCAAGGAACAATTGCTGGAGTTTCTTCTTTCCAAGTTCAAATAGCAGACTTTGATATCTTAACTCCCGGTGATAATCCTGATGTGTTAGTTGCGATGAACCCTGCTGCTTTGAAAGCCCACCTACATGACCTTGCTCCAAATGGAATGTTAATTTTAAATGAAGATGCATTTGAAGAAAAAAATATCACAAAAGCAGGTTATAAAGTCGATCCAAGAGAATCTGGCGAACTAGACGGATATAGAGTGTTTCAAGTCCCAATGGAAAAACTAACCAAGGAAGCTCTAGAGGAATTTGATTTACCTGGTAGAGCAGTTTTAAGATCAAAAAATATGATTGCTCTTGGCTTGATATCATGGACATTTAACAGGCCTCTTGAAGATACAGAAAATTGGATTAATGATAAATTTAGTAAGCTTCCAGATATTGCAAAAGCTAATATCAAAGCACTAAAAACTGGTTATAACTTTGGTATAACTGTTGAGGCATTTCATCATACTTATGTTGTTGATAAAGCCTCTCTTCCTGCAGGTGAATACACAAATATCAACGGAAATATAGGTCTTAGTTGGGGTTTAATTGCTGCAGCTAAGAAAGCAGATCTAGATTTATTNTATGGTAGCTATCCTATTACACCAGCATCAGATATTTTGCATGAACTCTCAAAACATAAAAACTTTAATGTCATTACNTTTCAAGCAGAAGATGAAATCGCAGCTGCAGCTGCAGCCGTTGGTGCTTCATTTACAGGAAAGCTTGCCGTTACTGGCACAAGTGGTCCAGGACTAGCTCTTAAAAGTGAGACAATTTCTTTGGCATTATCTGCAGAACTTCCATTTGTCATTGTAAACGTACAAAGAGGTGGGCCATCTACTGGGCTTCCTACTAAACCTGAACAATCAGACCTTATGTTTGCTATGTATGGAAGACATGGGGAATCTCCTTTGCCTGTTGTAGCTGCAAAGTCCCCTTCTCATGCATTTTATGCAGCTTATGAAGCTTCCAGAATTGCGTTAAAGTACATGACGCCGGTAATTTTATTATCTGATAACTATGTAGCAACTGGTTCTGAACCATGGAACCTTCCAAATATTGAAGAAATAAATAAATTAGAAACAAATATCGTTACAAAACTGAATACAGAAGATGGATTTTTACCATTCTTAAGAAATGTTGATACGTTTGCCAGACCATGGGCACTACCGGGCACTCCAGGTCTTGAATACAGAGTTGGTGGCCTTGAGAAAGAAGAGGGAACAGGAAATGTTTCTTATGACGCTGCAAACCACCAATACATGACAGATATGAGAGCATGGAAAATTTCTAACATAGCAAATGATATTGATAAATTAGAAATTCATGGTGATGAATCAGCTGATACGTTAGTGCTTGGTTGGGGTTCAACTTATGGAGGAATTACCCAGGCAGTCAATAGGCTGAATGAAAAGGGTGTCAAGGTTGCAAGTGCGCATTTTGTTCACCTTAATCCTTTCCCAGATAACACACTTGAAGTCATATCAAAATTTAAGCAGGTCATCATTCCTGAATTAAATACTGGTCAACTGCTTAAACTAGTAAGAGAGGCTTTTTTAGTCGATGCACGAGGAATTAATAAAGTTACTGGAGAGCCTTTTACAGCTCAGGAGCTTACTGATAAAATTGAGGAAATTATAAATGAGTAAAGTACCAGTTACCTATAAAAGAACGGACATGCAGAGTGACCAAGAGGTCAAATGGTGTCCTGGTTGTGGTGACTACACTATCCTTGCGTCAGTTCAGAACTTCATGGCTGATATGGGTATTTCAAAAGAGAAAATAGTTTTTGTCTCTGGAATTGGTTGCGCAGCAAGGTTCCCATACTATATGAACACATACGGTGTTCACTCAATTCATGGTAGAGCACCAGCAGTAGCTACTGGTGTATCAGTATCAAATCCAGATTTATCTGTTTGGGTTGTCTCTGGTGATGGTGACGCACTATCTATTGGAGGTAACCACTTAATTCATGCACTACGTAAAAACGTAAACATTAAAATTCTTATGTTNAATAATCAGATTTATGGACTCACTAAAGGTCAGTACTCACCTACTAGCGAGGAAGGTAANAAGACTAAGTCATCNCCNTTTGGTTCAGTAGAGATGCCACTNAATCCAATGAGTCTTGCATTAGGTGCAGAAGCANCTTTTGTTGCAAGGTCTATTGATATGGATAGAGATCTTACTGCAGGAATTTTAGAAGAAGCCAAAAACCATAAAGGTTCTGCTTTTGTAGAGATTTATCAAAACTGTAATGTCTTCAATGATAAAGCCTTTGAGCAGTTGACCAATAAAGAGACCAAAGTAGCAAATAGAATAAATTTAGTACATGGTGAGAAAACAGTTTTTGGAGAAGATGGACACAAAGCTGTAGTTATCAGAAATGGTATTGCGCAAATTGTTGATACTAAAGATGTCGATGAATCTGAAATCTATGTTCATAACATTCATGAGGAGAACCCATCAATTGCCTTCTCATTATCTAGACTTTCTCATGGTCCATATGGTCCAACACCACTTGGTGTATTTAGAAAAGTCCAGAGAGATACCTTTACCGAAGAGGTTCATGGTCAAATTGATATGGCTAANGAACAAAAAGGTGAAGGTGAATTAGATAAGCTTATACGTTCTTTAGGAACTTGGGACGTAAGTTAATTAAAGACTTATTCGTCTAAATAATCTATTTGATCCGTTGGCATAATCAATGCTGTTGCAGCATTTACAATATGGGAGACAATTCTTTTTAAATATCTAAAAAAGAGTGTTGTTGCTACAGGATATTGAACCTTTTCTTTGTTTTCTAGCAAAGCTGTAATGCGTTTGTCAATATCAGTTGAAATTGATGACCCTAAAGTAATTAAATCCTGAACTTTTGATTCATCATCTAACGCAATGCAAGACTGAAGATAAACAATTAATTTACCAATATCATTTCGAAGCTCAATATATGAGTCCAGATCATCGCCTTTTGCAAAAGTATTTCCTGTTTCAGCAATTTCAAAAAGATTTTTACAGTAATCTCCAATACGTTCGATATCTTTTGACATAGTCATATATGAAAGTAATAAAGGTATGTCCAAATTTCTTGAATTCACTGCAGAGTGAATAATCATTTCTCTTCTGACTTCTCTGTGCAGTTCGTTTATAGCTTTATCTGTATCATATAAATCATCTCTAACCGAGTCTAAATTAGTATCACCTAATAAAGCATTCATCGATATATCAAAAACACGCGTGCTATTAGTTAACATCTCGCTTAGTTTTGCGTCAATATTGTCTAATGAATTTTTACTCATCTTTTCTCCTTAATTAAATAGTACTACTCCAAGTAATGGAAGCAGTAAGAAAGTTACTAAAACATATAAAATTGCTACGTATCTTCTTTTAGCAGTAACAACAGCTAGGCTTTTAGCTAGATTTACAGGGATATTTCTAATAAATTGTATTGGATAAATGATCGCTACTCCAATTGCATTAAAGAATACATGGTGTAAAGCGATAGTTAGACCTGCCGAGTTATCAACAGCAAAACTTGCTAAGACCGCTGTTATAGTTGTCCCAATATTTGCACCTAAAGTTATTGGGAAAGCGTTCTCAATTGATAATATTCCAGAACCGACAATCGGAACAAGTATGGATGTTGTGATACTTGAGCTCTGTACTGAAAAAGTAATTAATATTCCAATCAAGATAGCAAGTAACCCTCCACCTTTAGCTAAAGCTCTATCAAGACCCATCTCAATTTGATTGAGCATTAATGATTTCATATTTTTAACAACATTTCTCAAGCTCAAAAAGATACAACCTATTGCAATAATGATTAGGAACACTGCATAGACTCTATAAGAGTTCTCATTGAGATTGCCAATAAATGGAACTGCATTTAATCCATCAAGAATATTATTAGATCCCCATTTGATTGCATTTTTAATTGGGCTATCTGGTTTTGTAGCTGTGAAGCCTGTCGCCAAAATGAATTCTGTTCCGTCTTCTGCCATTTTGGTAATGAATCCAGTTATGAGATCTAAAGGAAATAAGATTATAACAACGATTACGTTGAAAAAGTCATGCATAGTTGAAGCAGCAAACGCTCTCTTGAATTCTTGTTCTCTTCGTACGTGCCCGAAAGATACTAGCGTATTTGTAACAGTCGTTCCTATGTTGGCACCCATTACCATAGGGATTGCATATTCAAGACTTAAAACTCCACTACCAACTAATCCGACAATTGTAGATGTCGTAACTGATGAGGACTGAACCAAAACAGTACACAATATTCCAACGAGCAGTCCTGCAAATGGATTTGAAACAGATTCAAAAAGTTGATCAGTATATTCTGCACCAAGTGTTTTGATACCCTTTTCAAGGAGTTTTATGGATACAAGAAAGAAGTATAAGAAAAATAATGCGAAACTTAAGTTTTTAACGACTTTTAAATTCATATTCCGTATGAATTATATATGAGTTTAAATTAAATTAAATTCAGATTTACTGTTCGTTTACTTTACGTTTACTTTAGGAAATA
>FUFK010037530.1_pt1 | contig 15489 bp, 13 predicted proteins | sample 1021851 | NCBI WGS metagenome assembly FUFK01 (sample SAMEA51879418, study PRJEB19060) | metagenome | reverse complement strand
AACATGACCAGTTAGATCATCATGTATTTTTGATTTGACATTTGAACCAAGTTTAATCATAATAAGAAAAGGGAACTGATTTGTCTTATACTACTATTATAGTACATGAAAGTGACATTTCAAGCGATCTTAACAATGTTGTAACAATTACCACTCTGGGGTTGGTTGTTTGGCTCTAGCCCTTTCAAGTTTTGTTTCATACTCATTTTTTGTAGAGTCTAGTATTTCATGTACTTCAATCAAGTCCTCGAAATCCTCTAACAATTGACTATCCTGATAGTCGATTGAATTGTTAACAATCGACTCTACCTTATCATCAACATACTCAAATAGAGTATCGAATTGTTCATCAGTTAGTTTAATCGTTATCATTGTTTTTTCCTCTTTGCATCTTTTACCATTTTATTGAATCTTCTTGACTCTTGAGGCGTCATACCACAAAAATAGTTCAATAGGTTGCCTTCATATCTGTCGGCGAGATCAAATAGTTCTTTGTTCATGAGTCTGCTGGATACTGATTTGTGAGCATATCTTCAACTTGAGCAAGTTGTTCCTTAGTCATTATACCGATCATGAAATCAACAATGTCATAAATGTTGTTCTCGGCATTATCGCTGGATTCAATAACATCAGCGATTTCTGAAAATACTGTAGTAGCTTGATCTTTGTATCTCATTATTTGATCTCCAAGTTGTAGTCAGCAAGTAGAATGTCTCTTACTCTTTCTCTATCAATTGAGTCTCCATCGCCCCAACTACAAAATTCTGCATCAGTTTTACTACACATTGAGAGATACTTTTCTGTAGCATCTAAGATGTCATACTTAGTCAATGGTAAACCTGTATCCTTATATGTCATAGGATATAGTGGGTCATTGAGTCCATAGAATGAATCAACATAGTTAACAAAGTCGGTTAACATATCATTGAGTTCAGTTGATGATGTTCCTGAGTTCATAATAAAAGGGAAATGAATTTGTCTTATACGGCCATTATAAAGCCCACGAGCCTGCAATACAACAGGTATTGTGACACTAATCTAACTGGCCTACTAAAAGTCTTTAATATAAATGTTGAGTCTATCGTTTGTAAATCTATTGTCTANNACATCAAATAGTGAAAGTTCATTGTCTTGNACGGCCAAGTACTCATCTTCTGATAGTTCAAAGTCATCAACCTTAACAACGTATTTCATTTAAAAATCCTCCTGTATTTCTTGTATAACGTCAGGAAAATTATCTTCCCAGTAGTCCTCAGCCTCAGCCAAAAAGTCTGGGTCTAACATATCATCATAATACTTGTCTAAATCATTTCCTACATATTCAACTAAATCCTCTACTGACATATTGTCAAGTATTCTCTCAACTAGTAACTCTTTAAGAGCTACTAATTGGTTGTCTGAAAGTTCAACGTGTTTCATTTTAATGATGGGGGTCATAGTAGGTTAACATTAAGTATAATATGAACATGATAACAAGTATAACAAAGATAGCCATTTTTTTTACCTAACTGACATTATCTATAAAAATTAGGCCGCTANGTCACTAGGATAGTCGGATGGTATCTCTTTCTTAACAATCTCAAATGTATCATTATGAGTCTTAGTTACTGGATTCCAGTACTCAACCGCATAACATACCCACTCATTGTTAGGTTCAAATATATACGCAAATTCTCCACAACAATTATTCGCATGATCTATGTACTCTTCTAAATCCTTAGAAATCTTAGGAGCAACATCCTCTAGTTTCTCTCCTCTATCTGTATAGTATTCTGGACAAGGTTCACGTTTGACATACTCTTGTTTCTCAAAGTCAAATATATTGTCAGAATAACAAGATGACATATCGCCTCCGTCTATCAACTCAGCAACTTTCTCTCTTGTATTGTACTGTTGATTTAAGGTAACACCTAGCCACTCAGGATAGCCGTCCCAATGATGATATACTGATAGAATTGAATCATCAGCAAGTCTTAGTCCGATTCTTGAATTNGTTGACATAATAAAAAAGGGAAATAAATTTGTCTTATATGGCCATTATATGACCTGTGGCCTGTAATACAACAGACCGTATGACACTAATTAAAGTGTCACATTTCGATTGGAAATTCTTGTAGTTTTGCGATAGAAAGAGCTCTAACCATAACCCAAGCGGCCTCGCCACTCATCATATTTTCTTGACAATGATGTTGTACTGAATCTTCAATCAATTCCATTAAGTCAATGGCTTGTAATTGTTCTTTTTTGTTCATAGTTTACTACCTTACTGAAAATACTGTTTCTAGGTTACGATCTTCTACAGAAGCTCTTCCATAATCTGTAGCCCACTCAATTGCACTTTTCTTTGCAACTTGTAAATCGTTAGTATAATGTTCATGATAACCTAGAGGGTGGTCAGGAACTATAACCGTATAGTCAAACTTGTTTCTGGGGTGGTTAGGTTCTCTTCTAAGATTATCTAGTTGAATAATCTTTAACTGTTTGAGTGATTCCTCTAAAAGTTCGATAGTGGTCATAATCCTCTGGGTTGTTATATGGCCATTATAATGGGTGGATAATCAAAATCCACCTATTGTGTGACACTAATATAATCGTCACAGAGCCCTCTAGAATCGTCTCTAGGGGTCTTTATACTCTAACGTGTAACAATTGATGTAGCAGCCTCTCCTTTATTGAATATAGTATCGACTACTGCCTCAACTTTTCTTGCAGTTGAGATACCTACATTTGAGTAAACTGGAACACATACAAGACCATAAACCTTATCAGTATTACCTTTTCTGATAACTCTACCAATAGTCTGGCTGATACCGATATAGTCCATTGATCTCATGAATAGTACAGCCTCAAGACCTTTGACNTTGATACCTTCAGATAGAATACTATGATGTAATACAACAAATCTCTTGTTGTCATCNTTTCCCCACTCACTTAGAGTATCAAAGAATTGTTCTCTAGTAACTTTCTTACCATCTATTACTGCACCAGTTTTGGCTGTAATAAACATATAAGAATAATCACGCAAGCCCAACTCATCAACAAAGTTAGTATTACCAATAAGATTGACTATCTGTTTAGTTGACTTAGCACATATCAATACCTTATCTTTAGTAAGGTTATCAATTGCATCAATCATCTGCTCGCAATCTCTCTCAGCTACCAACTCATCTTTATGTAAGATTCTTGACTTGTAAATCTCAACTTTAGGTGGTAGTATGTAACCCTCTCGAACCAACTTAGGAGCTGGAACCTGACATATTACATTACCAAAAACATTACTATGATTCATACCCACTCTAGTAGGACTTAGTGAATGTTTTGGGGTTGCAGTAAAGAAATATGATCTAAGTGCATACTTAGAGAAGTATCTTACAGAATCAATGAAGTTTCTTTGTACTGCATTATGAGCTTCATCAAAGTATATTGTGTCAACATAGATACCTGATTCTTGTATCCTATGTAAAGAATGGTATGTAGTAAAGATGATCTTACGACCTCTCACTCTATCCCATTTAGCTATTTCTGATGGCTTAGTTGTACTGAAGTGATGAGTCTCTCCACTATGAACATGAAGCACATTAGTATGTTTATAGTGGTCATGTATGACCTCTAGAAATTCAGTTGATAACTGATTAGCCAATAAAATTCTGGGAGCAACTATAACAATGGTTGACCAACCTTTATCATACTCTCTTAGAGTATCGTGAATCATACACATTGTCTTACCGCCCCCAGTTGGAACTATGATCTGACCTTTAGACTTCTTAGTCATAACGTCTAAAGCTTTGATTTGATGGGGTCTTAGTTGCATTAAGTTTTTTGAATTATGTAGCCATTATAGTCAAAATTTTGAGACATTCCAGCCCCCTGTGGCCACTAATTTAACTGTCACACTCACCTATTTTTCACCTATTTTTCTTCTTTTTCGTTAATTTCTTTTCTTCTTTCAGCCACTCTCTTCAAAAATTCCTCATCGGGCGTGAACATGACAGGCCCCTCTGCAATCCTCTCCTCTAGTTCATCTAGTAGTGGGTCTTTCTCATTGTTGTTCATCTATTATTAATCTCCTCTCTTGCATCAAGATACCTAGCGATACAAAAACCCCAAAAGGTTAATGCACCAAAACATGCTGTTCCAATTAATAATTCCATAATTCTCAAAAAAAGTTTTCTCAAAAAGTTCGATGCATATTTCCATGCAAAAATACACCGATGCATATATCAGATCTTATATGCATCAATGTATATAACCTTTGCAGTATTATTGTACGACTTCTGTGTTCGATGTATCAGATTCAGCTGTTGCTGGTTCAGCCTTTTCTGCCTCTGGTAACTTCACACCGATACCATTTAAATACTCAGCGATACCTTGAAGTTTCACAGCCATCTCTCTCTTAGTTCTTGCTTGTGCTTCTAGAGTATTGATCTCTGATATGAGTGTCTGTTGTTGTTCTAGAACACTTTGTAAATGTTTTTGTTGTTCTGTCAATTCAGTTTTCTCTCTTACTTTCATTTTTTAGAGTGTAGTATTGAATATATTATATATGATACTTTTAAAGATGTCAAGTGTTCGGTAATTAACCCTCAAGAGCAGCAACCTTTGTTTCCAGTACCTCTATCTTAGCTAATGCCTCTTTAAGAGCCTCTACTAGAACAGGTGTGACTCCATCAGAATCAACTGATTTAGCATATCCACCTCCAACTGGTGGGGTGATGACGTTACTTGGAAGTAAATTATCATCTTTATCAAATACTCTGATGCCTGTATCATCAACGATTAAATCAGGAATTATACTTTCAACTTCTTGAGCAACAAAACCATAATGAGTTCCTTCTCTCATTCTTGCTTCAGATTTCCAAGTAAATGTTCTACCTTTAAGTGCCTTAATTTTTGCGATTGGATCAGTGATCGTGGCAATATTTTCTTTAAGTCTTTGATCAGAAATATTATTTGATGATGAACCTGTAAATGTACCGTTGTGTGCAATACGTAATCTTTGAGGAGGATCTAGATCTCCACTTGATGCACCACTATCACTACAATGGAAAGTTAGGAATCCTTTGCCTTCTAACGCTAAACTATTTGGATCACCACCATTACCAACATTACCTGAAATTCTACATTGTGGTGTTACGTTAGTGTTAGAGTCTACCCATGCCCAGTCTATGTGTGTGGGCTCTGAAGTTGCTCCTATATCTCCACCGCCGATACCATTTTGAATAAGTAATGCTGTGACATCATGTTTTGGTTGGAAATCAGTTGCACTTTCATGAACGTAAATTTGTACGCCACCACCACCAGACTTGATACGCATCTTTGGGTGTTTACCAGCTAAATTATCACCAGCACCACCTGTGGTTGTTCCAGCATTAGTAACAAAATCTATTTTATTACCACCGCCACCATCATCACAAGCGATTATGCATCTATCACTACCAGCCTCATATCCAAAGTAAGCGACACCATAACCAGAAGAGTGTGTTGTTAAGAGTGCGTCTCCACCACCAGTTGCACCAATCTCAATATGTTTTGTATTACCATTATTTGAATCAGTGAAATTAGCTGTGGCACCATCTTGACCAACATGTAAATTACCACCAGTACTACCACCATGAATATTTACTAGGCCATTTGCATTAATTCTCATCCTTTCGTTGTCACTAGTTCTAAAAAATATTGTATCAGCATTACCAGAAGTTTGACCATTTATATTAATTGAACAACGATCATTTGAAACTCCTGATGCATTTAATCTCAAATATCCAGCTGTACCAGGCCCGTTTAAGTAGACACCATTGTTAGTAGCATAAAAAGATAATGAACCATCTTGTGCATATAAAGTACTTGTTTTTGCAGAAAGTTTAATACCTTCAGAGTTTGATAATGTTAACCTTCCCCCTGAATCAATTCTAAGTCTTTCCAACATACTTCCAGCACTATCACTACCAGTATAAAAAGTCATTTCACCAGCGCATACAGTATCACCATCAGATATTGTTGATTTTTGTCTTGCTAAAATCTGAGCGGATTGAACAACTGAATTATTATTTGTTCCATTATCACCCATGAATCTGATGTCACCATGATAATCATTCAGTGCAGCTTTAGTTCCAAGAGTTCCTAACGTGCCTGATCGTGATGATAAAAACTGCAATATTGGAGCACCAGCATTGTTCATGTACCCATTTATACTCACTGTTACTCTTGTTTTTGCTGAGTGAAATTGGAAATTTCCTTCGGGGCCACCAGATGGGGGTGATGATTGATTTGATCCAAAAACATATTCACTACTTCCTTTGAAGTAACTTACTCCACTAGTAGCAGTGTGTTGTAAAGAACCAGAGGCTAACATCTTAAGATGTTGTAATCCATTAGTGTAAAAACAAAGAGCATGATTGGTGGTCATTCCAAATCGACCTTCAGTTCCCTGAACAGATTGCATCGTTATGACAGTATTTCCATCACCTGAATGAACCTGTGCTGAAGCATGTCCTGAACCGCCAGGAGCCCTTACAACTAATTGAGTGCCTGGACTATTGGCATTAATACCAACATTACCAGCATCAGTGATGGTCATTCGTGATTCTGATAGTGTCGCTTCACCACTATCATTAGCAGCATCTAATAAGAAATGAAATTTACCTCTTGAGTATCCTTGACTTATTCCTTCAGCAACAAGAGCCATTTTAGTTCTTGCTACATATCCCTCTGGGTCAAAAGCTATTCCAACAGCATAATTAGCAAGATGATTTGATCCACCAATCTGTGCAATATAATGAACACCACTTGATCCAGACCCTTCTCTAACACTAAATTTTTTAGAGGCAGAAGTTCTGCCGATCATGAAGTTACCATTTGAGTCGATGCGAACTTTTTCTGCACCAGCAGTACCTATTTTTAGTGCATCAACATCGTGAGCATATTGTAAAAATCCTCTATATTCAGCATCACCTGATGTGCCATCAGAATATGCTATAGTTCCTAAACTACTTGTTCCAGAACGAATTGTAATTCCAGTGCTTCCAGTAGTAGCAACAGTTAAATCATCTGCACTCGCATATCCTTCAGTAGTGGTTCCTACAAGTAATTTTCCATCTGATTTGAGGCGAAGTAATTCAGATTTTGTTGCTCTTACATTACCAGAGGTTCCCTGACCAGTAGAAGAACCACCCATAATTTTACCAACAGTAAAATCTGCAGAAGCAGCTCCAGTTGCTTCACCAGAGATATACATGCCAGCTTGCTGACTCGTATTACCACGATTAGGTGCTAAAGAAATATTAACTGTGCTACTTGACTTAGTATAACCACCAACAAAACCAACCCAATAATCTGTACTGTTGTCTATGACATTTATTTCATTCCAAGCACTTGACCATTTTCCCACAGGCATATAATATGTGTTTCCATCATCAGTGGAATAATCTCCAAGTTTTGCAATTGTTAATCCTGTTTTAGGATTATCTTCACTGATACCTACAAAACCAGATGATGTGATATAAAGTTTTGGTGTAACACCAGCACCAGAGGCATTAGTATAGAATTCTAAAGATCCTCCAGAACTTGCGTGACCCATGATTCTACCTGAACCTGTTGCAGTGTTATAATCCAGTGTTAAACAAGAACTATTTCCGTCATTTGCACCAGCAAAAACTTGTGCTCCTGATTGTACTAGTAAATTAGCACTATTTCCAGTAGTTCTACCTATGAGTGTTCGGCCACTTGAGTCGATGCGAAGTTTCTCAGTGCCAGAAGTTTCAAATGTGATTGTATCATTTGCAGGGAATCTTATTTTTGTATTTGAGTCATGAGCATGTTCAATTATGTCAGTTATTTTTAATTTTCCTTCTATGCCAAAATTTCCACTTCCATCAATATAAGCTCTGTTAACCGAACTTCCCTGTCTATAAATTTTAAATGTTGCATGATTTTGACTTGTGCCACTATCTTCAGCAGCAAGACCAAGAAACTTATTACTTCCTGATGCATCATAAAATTTTATACCTAAAGAAGTATTATTCCAATGAGAAACAAAATCTCCAGCACCAATATTAGTAGTTACTTTAAACTGACTTGCTGATACATTAAGTCTTTCACTACCAGCAGTTTCTATTGAGACTTGATCAGCAGCAGGGAATCTTATCGTTGTATCATTATCACCATGATGTTGAATTCTATCAGTAATAAAAAGAGTTTGTGAAACTACCACATTACCATTTGATGTGATATTAAGTCCTGAATTACCGCCTGGACTAAAGAAAGTTTCTCCATTCGCTTCAAGTCTAAAACCTTCTCCTCTTGTTCCACTATTGTTATTATAATATCCTCTAATTTCACAATTACCAGCAGCATCATTGTTTAATATGTCACAAACGGCATTGGAACCAGTTATCAATCTAATTCCAAAATCATTCGCATCTGTTGTAACACATAATGGAACAGTTGTTTGTGTCAAATTTCCACCGATATTTACCTCACCACCTACTGTGATGCGAACTCTTTCAGTATTTCCATCTTGGAAACTATGAAATCCACTTCCGTTTACTCTATGTCTAAGTGGGCTATTAGTTCCACCAGTGAAGAATAAAGTGCCCCCTGCATGTCCTATTATTGATGCGTAAGCATTACCAGCTGCATTGTAAAATAACAAATTACTATAGACAGCATTTCCTTGAGGGTGTATGGAGATTTGACCATTTTGATTTTGACCCTGATCACCATAAACTGCGATACCAGATGAACCTCTAAAAACAGTCCTACTAGTTTGAGTTTGTACTCTTAAATTATTATTATGATATAATTCTACTTCTCCATCACCTGTAGCTTGAATTGCAGTCTCCGATCCAGCGACCTTTACAGTGAAATCATCAGCAGATTCAATAAGAATATCATCACCAGATCCTGTTGTTTGAATGTAAAGATCACCTGTATTATTATCAATGAAACTATTTGTGCCGTTATGTTGAAGAATTAAATCTTGCCCAGCACCGATCTTAACACCATTAGCAACACCATCGGTACTGCAATGAACACCAGCCCTTGCAGTAACAATACCAACTGAGTCTACACTTGTAACATCATCATAAGTCAGCACACCAGTTACGTTCATTGTGGTAACTGTTGCAACACCAGCTACAACTAATCCATCATTGACTGCAGTTCCAGTCGTATTTGTGCCGTAAGCCGTGGTTGAAAATTTCTGATTGGCGTCATGATATAATACAACTCCTCCGTCAGGATAAAACGCAGCCATAGCACCAGCTTGCCAATGGGACTGAGATATAAGACGTATACCACTACTGCTCTGAGCATCCACATACATATAACCAGTGAGATTTTGGATCCATGTATTTGATCCATCATGTCTTAACTTTGCATCATTACCAGTTCCTAGTTTTATTTGAGCATTATCTGCAAACTTTAAACTATTATCACTTCTATCCCAATTTGTGTTATATAAATCTCCTGTAAAAGTAACATCTGCATGAAACCCAGCCGTCCCTGCAACGTGTAGATTCTGATCTGGTACAACAGATCCAATACCAGTTCGATCATTCGTTATATCTACGAACAGATTACCATGTGAAGCTAAATTTGCAGAGTTCCTTGCTCTTGTCATATCTTTCTACTAAGACCCTATATTCTATTTAGAAAACTACAAGTGTATTTAACTACCAACTGTTAAACCCTAGTAGTAACTTCGTGATATTTAGTGATATTATTCATAGCTGTTATCTTTAACATATCAGCACCACCACCTTCAATTCCTCTCAAAGTAAAATAATAAACTCCAGAATTACTTACGGTGAAAGTTTCGTTAGACCAAGTAAATGCACTACCACCATCCTTATCGGCTACATTTCCAAAAATTTGAGTTCCATTTGCACCCTTTGGAACAATGTGTATTGAGACATCATCATCTACCTGTCCATTAAATGTAAACGTACCAGATTCAATATAAAATAGTTTTCTACAATACCAACGGTATTGTTCTCCCTCGTTTGTGTAATCTGTCGATACATCTACGTTTGACCAATTAAATGTATTTTGATCCCATGCAGAGCTGTTAAAATATGGATCTGAGGCAGTGGTAGTAGGTGCTGAATTTCTATCTCCAACTTTTCCAGAATATTTCCAATTTCTTTTCCACTGGTCAAAACTTTGACATTGATGAAGATTAATTGATGAGATGACAGGCATTAAGATACCTCCGTTAGGTTAAACTTGTATTTTTTACCATTACGTCTATTTATTAAGAATAAGTCATCCTCACCCTCTTGAATTGTATAGTTGCCCCAAGTGCCATCAACTTCATTTCCACCTGTGTTTTCATTGGATAACTGTAAGTCAGTAGTATAGATAAATCTAAATCTCTTTGCAGAAGAACCCAAATCATAAGTATTATCAGCGTCTGGTAGTGAATGAGCCCCTGCGTGGAACACCTCATATTTTGTGGCTGCTCTACCAACATAAACTTTACCCTCAGCAAAATCAGGGCCAGTAGCACCACCAGCATTTCCTAAACCACCATCATTGCCTGGATTTAAAAATATATCTCCAGAAGATTCTATTGCAATCGCATCTTCTGAACTTGCGTTACCATCATTTTGAATACCAATAACTAAAGTACCATTTTCAGTACCTCCAGTATTTTTTATGTAATTACCATTGTCGTCATACCACCAAATATAACCACAATCACTGTTTGCGTTTGTTTTACTATTAAAGATTATTCCTGTATTACCACCAGCTGAGCTTGGTTGTAAGTAAATAGCACCCGCTAAGCTGTCTGGGGTTTCATTTCTTGCATTATTTTTAAATATCCCTGATGCGTTTATATTTCTTACCCTAACACTATTTGTGCCTAAATCATAACCACCATTTGTGCTTGGCCTAAAATGTCCATCACCATCTATATGCCACCTATCAGTACCATCTTCTCTAAAGATAATTCCATTAGTACCACCAGCAATATACAAATAATTACTATGTTGCTGAATTTTACCATAGGCATTTCCTGTCCAGTTTCCGTTACTAAATCTAATGTCACTACTTCCTCCAATAGTTACTGCACCACCACCGCCAGAAAATGTTAAAGGTTGTGTAGCTGAATCTGATGCATCAGACCTTAAGAAACTTGCACCTTGAACACCATCTAATGTATCAGCGTCTAAGCCAGTTCCAGAGCCATCATTACCATTATGCCAAACTTTGGCAGAACCGACATAATGATCACCTGTAGATTGTATAGTTCCATGACTTCCACTAAAGAAAATTCTTGCATCTCCATCAGCAGCAACATATAGACCCCAACCAGTAGCACCTGTTCCACTAATAAATGATGCATTTGCATGGGTATAACCAATACCATACATATTACTTAAAGCTGCATCAGTAGGGTTGTAATTTGAACCAATCGTATAAATTGGGTTTGATTTACTAGAGTTATCACCTATGTTGTTATAACTTCCTTGAAGATGCCCTTTATGATGTGAGGTTCTTCCGTATACTCCATTTGGCCAAATATTTCCACTTGTTCCAGAAAGAAAAATTCTTGCGTCACCATCAGCTGCGATATACAATCCCCAAGCATCAGCACTGGGAATATTACTGTTAATAAATGTGGCATCTCTATGGGTGAAACCAATACCATACATTTGAGTTCCTAAATCAGCATCGTTAGGGTTGTAACTAGAACCAATCGTATAAATTGGATTTGATTTAACTGTATTAGCCCCTACATTGTTATAACTACCTTCTAAATGTCCAGAATGATGATTTGATCTCGTTAAATGAGCATTAGCTCTCAATAAAACGTCGTTTACGGTTGAAGTAGCTGTGGCATTCAAAGAATCTGCATAAACATTTGCCCACCTATAACTACTTTCACCTAAATTCGAGGCTGAATCAGTAACGGGATAAAAAGTTCCATTACTCTTCATATAGATCTGATCATTGCCATCATATCTAAGAACTATTGAAGGATTTGTATTAGAACCGCCAGCAATATATAAACGATCACTATGATGTTGAATTTTTGCGTAAGCGTTTCCTGTCCAAGTACCACTATCTAAACGAATATCACTTCCCCCTGCAATACGACATGCATTAGAACCACCATTAAATGTTGCATCTTGGTCAAAAGTTATGGCAGAACCAGATTGGAAATGGCCATCATTAGCTATAGTAAGAACGTCAGTTCCACTAGTATTTCTAAATTTCAATCCACTACTACCCATTTGGATATAAAGCACACTGGCATGATGTTGAATTTTACCACCAGATTCACCTGACCAATTAGGACTATTTGTAAGTCTTATATCACTATCTGCGTTTATAGTTACAGCACCAGCACCACCATTAAATGATGCATCCTGTTCAAATGTTGATGTCGAAGTTGTTCTAAATGTTCCTTGAACATGTAATGTTTCTGTTGGTGCAGAACTAGCACCACCAATTTTAACTTTACCACCATATCCTTGAAGGCACATATTTCTATCATTACTTACACTAGATTCAGTTACTTGTATATAATAAGTTCCTGATCCTGTTGGAAAATCATCATGTATGAAATGATTAGCTCTTAAAGCTGGGGTTGAGTTGTGTTGAAGAATTAATGCGTTTCCACCTTGTGTGGCTTTATTTCCGTCTTGTTTAGAAATTATTTGACCTGTAAATGTTATTTGTCCACTACAAGTATCAGTAGAATCAGACCTTAAAAATTGACTTCCTTGTGCCCCATCTAAAGTGTCAGCATCGAGGCCAGATCCAGAGCCATCATTTTCTGCTGTCCATATTGTGTTACCTCTCCATGATAATCCTGTTGCGCTTCCTCCAGAAATTCGGAATACATCAGAACTAGAGCCGTTCCATGCTCTCAGATCTGTCTGTGTTGCGTTGCCACTGTGATTTAGGGGATAAAAATGTATATAGTTATTAGTATTAGCATGAAAGCCACTATACCAATGACCAGATAATTGTAAGTGAGAGCTAGTAAATGTTATTGCACCACTAGCAGTATCAGTAGCATTAGACCTTAAGAAACTCGAACCTTGAACACCGTCTAAAGTATCAGCATCGAGGCCATTACCAGAACCTTCATTTGCTGTAGTTAGAACAAGATTACCTCCGATAGTAGTTCCAGAGGTGCTCACAACCATTTCATTCGTGCTACTATTACCTCCTCCTCTGATATAAACACTACTACCACTTGAAGCTGAAATAAATGTATGAGAATCTTGAGAAAGAATCATATATTCAGAGTTGAGAGTCTGGTCTGTATGTTTTAAACCAAAATAACCTGTATAGGCTTCTCCCATAAATCCATCTACAGTAGAACTCTTATCAACTCTTACTGTTCCACTAGAAACCACTACTCCAGCTCTTGCAGTTATAATACCAACTGAGTCTACGTTTGTGACATCATCATAAGTTAAAACACCACTAACAGCAAGGTTTCCAGTTATACTAACCCCTGTGTTGGTGGTTTTAAATTTCTGTGAGTTATTAAAATATAAATATGCTGATTCATTAGGTCTGAATACAGCCATATTTTCACCAGCAGAAGTCTGAATCGAAAGATCAGATGATCCTTTAGACATCAACTTTAATTGAACATCAGTATTTGAACCAGTTGCATGTATAGAGTGGTATCCAATACCTACACCTTGAGATAGATTTCCGTGTAGAACTTTGAATATTGATGTAGTTCCAGAACCAGAAGTAAATATTGTTTCCGCACCAAAGGAAGTAGTTTGAAAAGTTCTTGTATTATTATGGTAGAGCTCTACATTACCATTTCCATTACATTCAATATTAGTTTCCCATACACCACTTATTCTGTTTTGTATTTTAAAAGGCCCACCATCTTCTACTTTTAATTTAAACTTATCGGAGTTATCTTCATTAGCGTCAGCCGAAAGAGTAATTGCTCCTTCACTACCAGAAGTCCCTCTAATAAATACTCCCACTGAATTTGTACTAAGAACCTCTACGTTGTCGTAATATAGATCTACGGCTCCGTTGTCATCGCAAGAAATATATGTTTCATCGTTATCTTTATTTTTTAATCTTAGTTGGTTTCCTAAAATTCTAAATTCACCAGTATAATTCTGAATATGAGAATGTGATCCAGTATGATACAGTTGTAAATCATTGCCTGCTCCGAAGGTGGCTCTTGTACCGTCAGAAAACTCTAAGTGATTATTTGCATAATCAAATGCCAACTCTGATCCAGTGCCAGAACTGGTCATTGTTCCAGTTGTTAGACTGGTAGTAACTAATCTCTGTGTTCCACTTGATGGCTCACTCAATGTTGAACCAGTGTTTGTCAAGTTAGATCCATCACCATGTAGAGTTGTTGCAGTCAGAACACCAACGATGTTTACATTACCTCTAACATTTAATTTATCAGGAGTTTGATCTGTACCAATACCAACGTTAGTTAATTTATATACATCCCCACTTGCATCTGTTGTGGATCTCCATGTGACACCATCACCAGTCGATACAATGTCAACAGTATCATTTACAGAAGCACCAACAGCCAATACAACTGTGTTACCACTGGTTGCAGTGAAGTCATCACTTGCAAGACGAATACCATTTAAATATACGTCTAGTTCTGTCTTACTATTATAACTTAAACCTGTAAATGTAGTCTGTCCCGCTGTTGCAGTATAAGTATTAACCTTTCGATCTACGTCACTATTTGTATGAATATTAATAATCTCAACTTCATCTCCGACTGAAGCACCAACATCAAGAACAACAGTCGTTCCACTTGTTGCAGTGTAGGTCGCTTCACTTAGTCTTGCACCGTTAAGGTATACAGCTATCTGTTTCTCTGAAACTTCATAATTTAATCCAGCAAATGTAGTTTGCCCTGCAGTTGCAGTATAGTTGTGTATTGTTCTATGGAAAGAGCCAGGTTTGAATTCATTGAAGTCAACAAAGACTGTAGTTCCATATCCTGTAACACTAATTCCAGCACCAACAATATTCAGATCAGTAAAACCAACACCAACTCTATTCTGAATGATACCTGTACGTGGGTTTGATGCATCAGATCCAATACCAATACCACCAGCACCAATTTCACCCCAGTTATTATTTGAGTACCCTTCAAAGCCACCAGTTGTGGTGTTATATCTTAGATCTCCATCAGTGGGTGATGAATTTCTCTGAGCTGTTGTACCCACAGGAACTTTAAGTGATCCTGTACCACTTATATCAACACCGTCAGCCGTTGTGGAAAGTCTAATTGAATTATTATGATATAAATCAAGAACACCTGTATTCTCAAGAGCTCTAAGATATACTTCGTTGCCTGGAGTATTTTGTAAATATAGGGAATTAGATAAAATTGCTAAGTTACCTGTTCCAGCGTCTTGTATAAGGGAGTGGTTTCCATTGTGCAAGATGATTAAATCATTACTATCACCAAAAGTTAAATCAGCATTATCTTTTAAATTTAATCTATTAATTGAA
>FUFK010044694.1_pt1 | contig 15490 bp, 17 predicted proteins | sample 1021851 | NCBI WGS metagenome assembly FUFK01 (sample SAMEA51879418, study PRJEB19060) | metagenome | reverse complement strand
CATAAACTATAAATCTTTGGAATACTTGTGTAAAATATATACAGTTAAAGATTCTGTTGCTATGTTTGAAGGAATACAAGTAATGGAATACGAGGCATTAAAAATTATGCAGAAGGATAAAAAATAATGGCTGCTAGAAATCCTACAGAATTAGAAGTATTAATAAAAACTACTGGCACAGAAAAGTTGCGTGGACTTACAAGCAGTTTAAAAAGATTAAAAGACAGTACAAATATAACAAGCAGTTCAAGTAGAAAATTATTATTAGATTTAAAAAAACAATCAAATACTGCCTTAAAAACAACAAATGGTACAAAAGCATTAGCTAACTCATATAGGCAATTAGCAAATTCTGTGGCTATAGGTAGTAAGGAATTTAAATTAGCAACTAGTAGAGCGCAAAGATTAGAGGCACGACTTAGAAAATTAAACAGTACAGCAAAAAAAGGTATGAGTTTAAAAGGTATGGCACGAACTGCTGGAGTTGTTGCAGGTGCTAGTATATTTGGTGGTGCAGAAGGCGGAATCGGTGCAGGAATTGGTGCTCTGTTTGGTGGTACAGAAGGTGCTGCTGTTGGTGGTGCAATTGGCGCACAAGTAGGTCAATTAAGAAAAGCATTAGGTGAGATTGCAAAATATGATGCGGCTCTAGAAAAACAAAGAAAGGCTTTAAAATTAGTTATTGGAGATACAGATAAATATAATAAGGCACAAGAATTTTTAGCAAAAACATCTAAAGAGTTAGCAATACCTCAAGATGTTATTGTTAGACAATTTACATCACTAACTGCNTCTGTTAAAGGTGCTGGACTNTCAGTAGATGATGCACAAGAATCNTTTTTAGCAATNGCNNCTGGTATCAGAGGTACTGGTGGATCGCTTGAGGATATGAAGTCNGCNATGCGAGCGACTAGCTCAGGTNTTTTCAAAAGGNAANGTGNNNGCNGAAGAGNTNAGACAACAACTNGGNGAGANGCTNACCNGGNGCTTTTACATTATTTGCTGAGTCTATGGGTAAAACTCCAGCAGAATTAGATAAGGCATTAGAGCAAGGTAAGGTGACACTAGATGACTTTTTAGGTTTTAGTGAGAAGTTATTTAGTGAGTATGGCGAAAATGCAAAAATTCTTGCACAAGCTCCTGAATCAGCAGGTGATAGATTACAAACTGAAGTAAGTAATTTAAAAGATAATCTCGGAGATTTATTAAAACCAATAGGTGCTAATTTTCAAACAACATTTGCAGAGATTGTTGAAAATATCAATGAAGCAACAAAAGCTCTAAACAGATTTTTAGGTGTTGGTACACAAAATGCAATAGACAAAGCAGTGAGAGATTTAGAAAGAGCAAGACAAGAAATTATAAATGCAAGAGGAAAAGATTCATTAGATCCAATAACTGGTGAAAGATCAAACTTGCAAATGGAAAGAGCAATACTTAATTATCATAATGCTATTGATAATTTAAGCAAACTACAAACAGAATTAGGAAAAACAAAAAGAGGTGTAGAAGAACTAGATGATGCAGGGGAAACTGCAACTAATAATTTAAAAACAGGTATGCAGTCTTATTTAGATAGTATTAAAGATGTTAATCAACAAATTCAAGATGCAACAGTAAATGCATTCAAGGCTATGGAAGATGCTCTTGTTAATTTTGTTATGACAGGAAAATTACAATTTAGAGATTTTGCACGTTCTATAATTGCTGAAATTACAAGAATTTATGTAAGACAATTATTAATAACACCTATTTTAGGTGGGTTGGGTAATATTTTTCCTTTTTTAAAAACTGATACCGAAGATGCAAAAGGTAATGCTTACGATAAAAATGGCATGATGAAATTTGCAAAAGGTGGAATTGTTACAAAGCCAACCTATTTTAAATATGGAGGTGCTGGTAAATTAGGTTTGATGGGTGAAGCTGGTGCAGAAGCTATCATGCCTTTAAAACGTACATCTTCTGGTAATCTTGGTGTTGAGGCTACAGGAGCAGGGTCAACTAATGTGGTAGTTAATGTAGATGCTTCTGGTTCTTCTGTAGAGGGTGATGATGCATCTGCAAATCAATTAGGAGAACTTATTGCGGCAGCAGTGCAAACTGAAATAATTAATCAACAAATGTCAGGAGGTTTATTAGCTTAAATGGCAACTTTTCCAACAACAGTAGCACCTGATTTTGGCGTTAGAAAAATATCAAAACCAAAAGTGCGTATTGCACAATTTGGATCAGGTTACTCACAGAGATCTACATTTGGCATAAACCAAAATTTAAAAATATATAATCTTTCTTTTACAAATATTACTGAGACAGAATCAGATGAAATCGAAACCTTTTTAGATGCTCGTGCAGGGGTTGAAAGTTTTACATTTACACCACCAAATGAATCAAGCAGTAGTGTATTTATATGTAAAGATTGGAGTAAAAGTAACCCATTTGCAGATAGAGCTACAATAACTGCTGTTTTTGAAGAGGTAGCTGAGTTATGACACTAGATTCAAGTTTAGAAAGTAGTAGTTCACAAATTGCACCAGCCTCAACAAAAATAAGTGATGAAATACAAAAACTAGCACCATCTGCTTTGATTGAATTATTTGAACTTACTTATACGGCTGCTGTTAATGGTATTGACCAGACTATCAGGTATCATGCAGGAACTAATCAAATAAAATCAGATATTGTTTTTAATGAAAAAACATATTCTGCTCTACCTGTACAAGTTACTGGTTTTGATAAAAAAACACAGGGAACTTTGCCAAGACCTAAATTAAAAGTTTCTAATGTAAATAATGCCTTATCAGCTTTTATTCAACTTTATAATCCTTTGCAAGGTAAAGTTCAAAGAATACAGACTCATAAAAAGTTTCTTGATGCTGTAAATTTTACAACTGGTTTAAATCCACAAGCTGATTCATCAGCCATAGTTACAACGGATGATATTTGGTACATAGATAGAATAAGTGCAGAAAACTTAGAATTTGTTGAATTTGAATTATCACCGAAAATAAATATGCAGGGATTTAGAATACCAAGAAGAGTTATTACAGAACATTGTCCGTGGGAATATCGTGGAACTGAATGTGGTTACAAAGGAAGCAGGTGTTATAACCTTAATGATGAAGAAATAACAAGTGGCACACAAGCAGAAAAAAGGGCATTAGATAGATGTGGTCATAAATATTCAAGCTGTCAGGTCAGATTTCCAAAAGGCCAAAATGGTGAACGAGATTTGCCATTTGGCGGGTTTATTAACGCAAGAATAAAGATTTGAATAGTTTTAAATTAGCAGCAAAACAACACGCATTACAAGAGGCTCCAAAAGAAGCCTGTGGGATTGTTGTTAATGATATTTATTATCCTTGTACTAATATTTCTGATACACCAAAAGATAATTTTGCAATACATCCAAAAGATTTTTTAAGAGCAAGATCTAAAGGAAAACTACAATATATTGTTCATTCACATCCAACAGGCGAGCCACCAAGTCAGCTTGATATCAATGCTTGTAAAGCAACAAAAATTAAATGGTATATTTATATAAATACTACTGATGAATGGTTAACTATAAATCCTTAATTGGCAGACAGTGGAAGTATGGAATTTTTGATTGCTATTCTATTGTTAGAGATTACTATAAATTGCTTGGGATAAATTTACCTGATTATGAACGGCCAGAAAATTTTGAAACTTGCAAAAGTATATTTCTAAGTGATGCAGACAAACTTAATTTTAAAAAGGTAGATATAAATGAAAGAAAAACTAATGACGTTTTAATTATGAAGATATGGACAAAAGAACCAATGCATGGTGCTGTCTTGTTAAAAAATGATATGATTTTACATCAAAAATATGAGTCATTAAGTTGTTCAGAATTTTATAACCATTATTATAGAAAAAGAACTGTGGGGTGTTTTAGATATGCAGCATAAAATTTTGCTGCTAGATGAATTAGGTGATAAATGGGGTAAAACCCATATCTATCACGACCTAAAAACACCTGCAGATGCCATAAGACTTTTATGTATTAATTATCCAGATTTTGCAAAACATATTGCAACTTCACATGAAGAAGGTATTTTTTATAAAGTTACACAAGCAAATTGTAAATTAAATATTGAAGATTTATTTTTACCATTAGGAAAAAATGATTTAGTTATTACTCCTGTTATATCAGGTAGTGGCAGTACATTTAGGGCTATTGTTGGGATAGGATTAACATTTTTTACAGGTGGTATCACTACAACTTTTACTGCATTTGGAAAGGAAATTGCAGTAAAAACTCTTTTAAAAAATATTGGAGGTTTTTTATTACTTAGTTCAGTATCAGAAATGCTTGCCCCACAGCCGCCAGCGTTTGACGCTACTTTTGATGTAGGGCGTGGTGGTTTTTTAGGTGGGCCTTCAGCAATGGAAAGGGGTGCTGATGGACAACAAAGTTATGCTTATAGAGGGGCATCTAATACTGTTGGAATAGGTGCAACTATTCCTGTTGCTTATGGAAAAGTTTTAATTGGTAGTCATTTAATAAGTACAGATATTGATGTAGTGAATGAAAGTGATCCATTGATGACAAGTTTTGAAAGGCCAAGTAATGGAACAGTCAGAGTAAATGGTGAAAAAATAAAATATAGCAAAAAAATAAAAGATTATGACGGTTTACGTGCAGCCAGGGTAGATTTATCTAGACCAATAACAAGTTATCACGGCCCAAATGGTAACAGAATTAGAGCTTACGATACATCGGGTAATCTTAACGTATTTGATTTTGTATTACATAAAACTAATGCTGGTGTTAACTCCCCTAATTTAATTGGTTTTGTCAATTTACTTGCAACACCAGAACAAAAAATACTTGATAATTTACAAATAAATAAAACAGGAGATAAAGCAAACGAAAATTTTAATGTAATGATTACGTTTAGTGGTTTACAAGATCGAGTGGGTGATGCAGATTCGACCATTATTCAAGGATATATAACCTTTGCAATAAAAATTAAAGACCCAGATACAGAATCAGTTGTATTACATCAACAGTTAACAGTTCAAGGAACACAAAAATTTACGCAGCAAATAAGATATATTTTTGAATTTGAACCTGCTGTTGTAGAAGGTGCTTCCACTTATGATGTATTTGTTCAAGTTATTGATACTGGTCTTTTTAAAACAGCAATGAGTACTACCCAAAAAGATGGTACAAAAATGAGGATAGATTCTGTGGGCTATGATTTACTTGGAGAGATTATAAACGTAGAGTAATTTTATGTCATTAAATTCCACAAGTGTTATAAAAATTGTAGACCTTTTATGTGAGGGTCAAATAGAAGAAATTGTTGGTGGTAAAAAAGGCATTTTTTTAAATGAAACTGCTATACAAGACAATAAAGGAAATTTTAATTTTGAAAAAAAAGATGTTAAATATATTTTAAGAAGGGGAACAAGAGATCAAAAACAATTTGAAGATCATAAAAAAGCAAATTCTAACGTCATAGATATAAGTGAAGAAATTGGATCAAATTATAGTGAAAAGTTAAATCCAAATAATTTAGTAAGACAAAGAGATTATGGAGAAGGTCAGATTATACAACAAATAAACGATCTTGATACAGATTCATTTCAAATAATATTTACTGTACCTGCATTATTTTGTACAGGCATGGAAGGTGTTGCAAGAGGTCAATTATTTAATGCAAGAGTTAAAATTGAAATACTTGTGAAAGCAAAAAATAGTAATTATATATCAGTTCAAACTTTAAACGTAAAAGGAATTTCTACCTCTAATTATCAAGTAAAAAGTAAAATTATTAATTTAAACCAACTAAAAAAAGGTGGAATTGGCGGTANNTTTAAACCACCTTTCCTTNTAAAAGTAAAAAAAATTACAGCTAAAGAAGAAGATTATGAAGTTANATTTAATTTGTTTGAGACNATTAACAAAAAAACACCATTAGCGAATACAAGGGCAAATAGAGTAATTTTTACATCTTTAATAGAAAGACAAGAAATAAGAACAGCATATCCATATACTGCCTGTGTTGCTTTGTCANTATCAACTGAAACTTTTTCAAGCTTGCCTACAAGGTCATATTTAGTAAAAGGAATAAAAGTTAAAATCCCATCTAATGCAAGTGTTCAAGAGGATGGCCGTCTTAAATTTATAGGCACTTTTGATGGNAAATTNAAAAAAGGCAGATTTTGGACNACNTGNCCTGTGTGTATTTTTTANGATTTANTTNCNNATAAACGCTATGGATGTGGGGAGTTTGTAAATACCTCAAACCTTAATTGGGTANATTTATATGAACTTTCAAGATATTCAAATGAATTAGTAGANACACCAGATGGTAAAGAANCTAGATTTGCAATAAATACAGTAATAGGAAGTCAGGCTGATGCTTACAAAGTGCTGCAAAATTTAGCAAGTATTTTTAGAGGNATGACTTATTGGGGATCTAATACTNTAAATTTAGTTGCAGATCATGGCAATTTAGNTGGNGAACAGGCACCTGANATTGATCCTGTACATCTTTATACAAATGCAAATGTTATTGGAGGTGCTTTTTCTTATTCTGGTTCATCTTTAAAAACAAGATCAACTTCAATTCAAGTTAGTTACAACGACCCCGATAATTTTTATAAACCTAATGTAGTTGTAGTAGAAGATTATGACTTGATTGAAAAATATGGTTATAACATTAAGCAGATTGTGGCTTTTGGGTGTTCTTCAAAATATCAAGCTCAAAGGATGGGGCAATGGGTTTTAAATTCAGAAAAATTAGACGGTCATGTTGTAACTTTTTCAACAGGACTAGATGGTCTTTCAGTTTTACCGAGTCAGGTGTTTGCCATTGCAGATGAAATGAGGGCTGGTATTAGATTATCTGGAAGAATTTTAAGTGTAGATTCAGCAACCCAATTTACGCCAGATCAAAATTTTGATGCTTATGTTGGTGGTAATGGTAATAAATTTGAAATAAGTGTTACTTTGTCTGATGGAAGCGTAGAAACACAAAAAATAAGTGGCATCAATACTTCTGGTCGTATTACTGTAGAAAATGCCTTTTCCTCTGCACCTGTAGCTGGTGCTGTTTATACACTAGAAAACAAAACAAGTAATTCTGTTTTAAATCAAAAATTTAGATGTATCGACATCAAAGATAATAATGACAGCACTTATACTATTACAGGATTAGAATTTAACGATTCAATATATGAAGTTTCAGATAATACAAAAAATAATAAAGCTAAATTAGATTATCAAGATGTAACAGCTTTTAATAATAGACCAACTAAACCAGAAAATTTAGAAGTTACAAGTGAAAGAATACAGTTACAGAACAGTTCTACAAATAGAGTAAGATTTTCATGGTCAAGAGGTTTAAATGGAGCAAATGTAAAATTTACAGTTCTGTTTGATAAAGGAGGTGGTTTTAAAACAAGAAAAAACATAGAAGAAACATTGTTTGAATTAGATAATGTAAAAGCAGGAACAGTTGTTAAATTTAAAGTTAGAGCAGAAAGTATTGATGCGATAGGTTCAAAACACTCAGCATATGCTGTCTCAAATGAATTTTTAGTACCATTTACTTTAGCAGATGTTCCTACTCCTTTACCTTAGAAATGAGCATACAGGTAACAACACAGAATGAAGTAATTTTAAAATGGCGGATTCCTTCTGACTATGAAGGTAATCCTAGTGAGTTAAAAGCGATAATCAGACATTCATCTTCCATAGATGGTACAGCGGTATGGCCTGATTCAACATTTTTAAGAGAAGTTACAGCTACAACTGACTATGTAATTTTACCTTTGGTAAATGGTACATACATGGTGAAGTTTAAAGATTTAGAGGGTCAGAAATCACCATCACCGTTAAGTCATATTGTAAACATTCCAGATGAACAACCAAAGTTGCTAGTGCAAACTAGAAGAGAAGACCAAGATTCGCCAGTTTTTCAAGGACAGCAGAATGATATATTTTATTCTTCAGATTTTGATGCTTTAGTTTTAAATAATGATGATTTAGTTGATGACAAAGTAGATTTTGAACAGGGATATTTAGGAAGTCTTGATTTTGGCGGTGAACTTTTAAGTTCTGGTGAATATTTCTTTAAAGATAAGCTTGATTTGGGTGGAATTTTTACAGTTGAGTTCAAAAGAATTTTAAAAACAAGAGGTTTATATCCTAACAACACTATTGATTTACATTTTACAAATATAGATACATGGAGTGATTTTGATGGGCTTGTGCCAGATGAAACTAATGCGCAAATATTTTTTAGAAAAAGTAATGATGCGCCAACTGATGATGAAATACAAGACGAAAATGCTGAATTTATATTATTAGAAGATGGCAATAAGTTTAGCCAGGAAGATACACAAACTTATGATGATTTTATTCCTATGGAAAACGGCAGGTTCACAGGAAGAGTTTTTCAATTTAAAGTTGAATTAAGTTCAAATTTTGCAGATCAAACCCCTTTAGTTGATGAGTTAGGTTATGAGATTTTATTTCAAAACAGAACAGAAAGTGTTGCAACTACAAGTGGCGGTAGCAACCCAAAAGTGATAACTTTTGATAAAGCCTTTTATCAAACACCAAATTTAGGCATTACTGCAAGTAATATGGCTACAGGCGACTATTATGTAATTAGTAGTCAAAGTCGTACAGGCTTTTCAATTACTTTTTTCAATAGTTCAAATGCTGCTATTGATCGCACTTTTGCTTATCATGCAAATGGCTTTGGTGCCGAAGGTGCTTAAATTTATTTAAAACTGACTTATGGCAACACATGATTATAATTTAGCAAATGCTTCAGGAGCCAGCTTCAGGGCNGANTTAAACAACGCATTACAGGCAATACTTACAAACAACAGTAGTGCTTCAGCACCATCCACAACAGCAGCTTATATGTTCTGGGCTGATACCAATACTGGCATTTTAAAAATTCGAAATAGTGCGAATGATGCTTGGATTGAGTTATTACAATTAGATGGTACGTTAACGCTTGAAGATGGTTCTGCAAGTGCTGTTGCTCTTGGATTTAGGGATGAGTTAAATACAGGTATCTTCAGTTCTGGCGCAAATAACTTTGATGTTTCTATAGCTGGTACAACAAGATTAAATATAAGTGCTTCAGGAATAAATATTACTGGAACGGTTACTGATGACGGAGCGACACATGATGGTGACGTAACCTTTACAGGTGCATCAGCAAATATAGTTTTTGATAAATCTGATAATGCACTTGAGTTTGCTGATAATGCTAAAGCAAAATTCGGTAATGCTGGGGATTTAGAAATTTTCCATGATGGCTCAAACAGCATAATTAATGATGCTGGCACAGGCGGTCTGCTTATTCAAAGGTCTGGAACTACAGTTATTTCCTTTAGTTCTGATGGAATTGTTATTAGTGATGCTAATGGACAGGCTATAGTTGATGTCCAAGGTTTTGAAGGTAATAATGCTGCACTTCAATTAACTGCAGATGAAGGTGATGATAATGGCGATAGATGGAAATTAGTATCAGTAGCAAGTGATAATACTTTTAGATTACAGAATAATATAAGTGGAAGTAATGTAACAAAATGGAGTATTAATACAGATGGTGATGTTACACAAACAGGACATTTAGAAGTTGCTGGCAATGTAGGTATTGGTACATCAAGTCCATCAGTATCATTAGATTGTGCCGCTACTGGTACTGATGATGGTATAAGGATAATAGATAGTAGCAATTCAGGTGGTGCGCCAAATTTCGAAATAATAGGAAAAAGATCGGATTCTAATGGCAATACATCTTTTGGTGCCAATATATATCTAGGAAAAAATAGAACAGATGCCAAAGTTTCAAACGGAATAACATTAGGAACAATTAATTTTGGTGGTAACCATACGAATGGAAATGAAAGTAATATTTCCTATGCAGCAAGTATAAGAGGTGTTGCTAGTGATAGTTTTGATTCTAAGTCTGATATGCCAACCGACTTAGTATTTTGTACTGGTGTTGCTGGTGCAGATAGAACTGGTGAATCGGCAGGTAACAGTAATGCAGGTACGGAAAGACTCAGAATCCATAGTAGTGGAAACGTCACTTTGTCTGGAGCACAGATAAAAGTAGTAAACGGATCGGCAGCAACCCCATGTTATTCATTTATAAATAGTAGTAATATGGGATTTTTTAGANATTCAGCTAATCAAATTGGTGTTAGTTTANNTGGTACTGCTGAATATCGCTTTACTACGGGTCAATTTGGCCCTCTACAAAACGATGCAAATGATTTGGGTTCCTCAAATTTTAGATTTGATGATGTATTTGCCACAAATGGTACTATCAATACTTCAGATCAAAACTTAAAAAACACTATTGCGACAAGTGATTTGGGTCTAGATTTCATAAATAGATTAAATCCTGTATCTTATAAATTTAATAATAGTAAAGGTAAAGCTGGTGCAAGAACGCACTACGGATTGATTGCACAGGAAATAGAAACAGTTCTTGGTGCTATAAGCAAACCAGCAACAGATTTTGCTGGATTCTGTAAAAATGAAAAAGATGAAGATGGGGTGGATTTAGAAACACCACTTTATGGATTGAGATATACAGAATTTATTGCGCCGATGATAAAGGCACTACAAGAATTGTCTGCAAAAGTAACAGCATTGGAAGGTTCTTAAAATAAGAGTTATAATTGAAAAAATACAAAAAAAATTATGTCAAATCCAAACGACCTTATTAAGGCTGAGATTAAGAAATTAGATGAACAGCTACAAATAGATATTAAAAAAGTATCTTTGCTACAGCAAGAAATTAAAGATATTAAAGAGCAAGCAAATGCAGCTATAAATGACAAGCAAACACAAATTAATAATGCAACGCAGCCTATCTTAGAGAATCAGGGTTCATTAAAAAAATTAAAGGAGTTATTGGACAAATTAGAAGGTATGATAGAGTCAACAACTGAAAAATAAATGGCTGACAGGAAGATCACTGCACTTACTGAATTAACCGCACCAGTAGCAACTGATGTTTTTCCTATAATAGATGTAAGCGAATCTGCCAACGCTAACAAAAACAAAAAAATACAGTTAACAACTATTTTGAGGGGCATCCCTAATGGTAGTGCTTCAGCCCCTAGTGTTGGGTTTATTGATGATACTGGTACAAGTGGTTTATTTAGGGTTACTGATGATGAAATCGGTATATCTTGCGATCAGACACAGATAGCATCTTTCGCAACTACTGGTTTGAAGTTGGGTTCTGGTACTGCCGCTGCACAATTACATCTGTTCAGTACAGACACAACAGATCAGATGATAATAGAAAACACTTCGGCAAATGCTGATACCGCACCCGACCTTGTTTTATTTAGAAATTCAGCCTCACCAGCAGATAATGATAATTTAGGTAATTTATTGTTTAGAGGAAAAGATGACAATGATGAAGCTGTCGAATATGCAAGTATTGTTGCTCAAATTGCAGATGCCACAAATACCTCTGAAGATGGCATATTAGATTTAATGTCAACTGCTGCTGGTACTTTAGCATCAAGAATAAGATTAAAAAGTGAATTTGTTGGAATACATGAAGCAGATCCAATTTTTCCTTTGCATTTATCAACTGCTGATACTACATCAGGTTTTTGTATAGAAAGTAGCCTAGATTCTGCTGCCAGTAGTGCAGACATTCTTTTGTTTCATAGAAGGGGAAGTGATGGTGCTGGTCAAGATGACGATTTATTGTCATCAATTTCATTTCAAGGAAAAAATGATGCAGGCACACCTGAAGAAGTAGTTTATGCAATGATCGAAACAAAGATTATTGATGCAAGTGACGGTACAGAAGATGGGCAGATAAATTTAAAATCTATGGTTGCTGGTTCTTTGACAACTGTGTTAACAGTAGATTCAAACGGGGCAACTGTAGTGGGTGATATTGTTGTGTCTGGAACAGTAGATGGGGTTGATGTTGCGACAAGAGATACTCTATTTGGTGGATTGACTTCCAGTTCTGGTGTATTGACCAATGGGGTTACAGCTACAACACAATCTGCTTCAGATAATAGTACAAAGGTAGCCACAACAGCCTATACGGATACTGCAATATCAAATTTGGTAGATAGTTCCCCCAGCGCATTAAATACATTAAATGAGCTTGCAGCGGCTTTAGGTGATGATGCAAACTTTTCTACGACAGTTACAAACTCAATAGCAACAAAAATGCCTTTAGCTGGTGGCACATTTACAGGTGACGTTACATTTACAGGCGACAGTGCAAATATAATCTTTGATAAGTCTGATGACGCTTTGGAGTTTGCCGACAATGCTAAAGCCGTTTTTGGAGATTCGGCAGATTATTTTATTAAACATGACCCTTCAATGTTTGGTGGTGTTTACAACAGACTAGAATCTGTAAATGGCAATGTATGGTTTGTAAATACTGATACAACAAACAAATTTATGTATATCAGATCAGGTGATATACAATTAAGAGATTGGGTTAATAATAAAGCATTTATTCATTGCAATTCGGCTGATTTAGGTGTAGATTTATTTTTTGATGGTGTAAAGAAGGCAGAAACATCAGCCGATGGATTGAATGTAACTGATGGTCGTTTATTTCTTTATAATTCAACTATTCCACATATAAGAATTAATAAAACATCAGGAGATACAGCATCAACTAGATTCATATTAGGTATAGCAACAGGTACTGATTCATTTATAACTGGAGCAACTCAAAACACTTGTTGTATTAAGACAGGTGGAAACAATATGATGTTTGGAATTGGAACTGATAAAAAATTAGAAATTAATAGCAATGGATTGAATGTCGCTGATGATACAATACCTAGTGCTGATAATAGTTTTGCTTTAGGTTCATCTTCAAAACGATTTACAACTTTACATTCTGCTGCTTTAAATACAGGTGACATTAATATGTCTAACCTTAACGATAGTGGTAATGAGGTGGATGGAAGCAAAGGTTCTTGGACTTTGCAAGAAGGTGCTGATGATTTATTTATCATCAATCGTGTTAGCGGTAAGAAATATAAGTTTAATTTGACTGAAATTTCTTAATTACTATAATAGAAATATTTACTAATTCATTTTTGTGGTAAAAAAAGTATTTTCAACTTTCCTTTTGATCGGGTTATTATTCCCAACAATCACTGAGGCTGGTGTAAATAGACCTAAAAAATCAAGATGCAAAGGTAGTGGCGGTGTGACTGTATGCCGTATGCCAAGAAAGCCTAAAAAATGCAGCATAAAAAGACCTTGTATTCCTAAAGGCTATTACAGAAAAAATCCAATAAAATATATTCCTATGTAGTAGTTTTNGTATTAAGNTGACGAGTCATAATCCCTAACGTGACATAAAATGGGGTAATTCCTATAATGTTTATTAATATAAATAGTTTTAAAATGCTTAACAAGATTTCTTCAATATTATCCATTTTATCATTCTTGATTAGCTTAACAACCATAGGTGCTGGCTGGACAGCTTACAAATGGGTAACAAGTCCACAGTTTGAAGCCATGATGATGGAAAAGGTTATGGAAAGTGTAGGTAAAATATTACCTAATCAGATAGACAAGAAAATGCCAAAAGTTACTGGTCCAATGCTGCCTTTATGATATTTGGTTTTTTAAAAAAACTAATTAAATATTACATAGATAAATTAGTTGATTGGATGCGTATGGTTAAATTTGATTTAGAATTAGAAACTCAAATAAAAAAATATCACGATAGTTTTGTGAAAAAAGAAAAACCTAAAATAATAGAAAAAGGCACGTTTGGAAAAGATAACTGGTCTATTTCTATTGGTGATATAGATGACAAAGATACCAAAGATTGAAATAAAAGAGGTTTACGTTCCAAAAATTAAATTATGGGAGGTACAAACACCAATTTTAGACATAATTTATAAACCAGTTGTTGATATTCCAGCATGTGTTGATGCTCATAGAAATAATCTTACAGGATTAATTAATGAAGATGAACTAGGCACATATAAAGCTTGTGGTACATTTAATATTCCTAGTTATGAACCACTTGAATATAATCCTGCGAATTTTATTTATACTGCACCTGCAAAACAACAAAAGCAAAAGCAAGAGCAACCTTCGCAGCAACAAGCAAAAATTCCAAAAAAGAAAAAAGATGAAGAATTTAAAATAGATCCATGCCCTCCTAAAAACCCACAATTTAGAAAAGGTGATTACAGAAACGATAAGAGGATTGAAAGGTTGGTAAAATATGAAAGAAGTATAAATGGATCTTGTGACCCGATCTGGGAAAAAGTACCATTCAGAGAAAGCTTTATTGGTACTCCTCAAGCACTTATTTCAACTACTGTGTTGGGTGTGGTTGCTGGTGGCTCTGCGCTTTTGGCTCCTGTAATAAAAAAAATAATATCTGAAATATTTAAAAAGATAAAAAAACAACTTACAAAGAAAAAAGATTAGGTAAAATAAAAGAACCCTATTCGCAAAGGCAATGGATAGGGNGTCTAGGTAGACAAGTTTAACCGTGCTTGTCTACTGCTCTAATTTATGAGTATGTGGTAATACCTGATTTTTTTGTTCTGTTATTATTATATCTTCACATAATTTGTGATAAATACTAGATTTTGCATATTCTATTCCTTTTATCTTTAACTCTCCGCAATTTTTTAGTCTTGCCAGTTCATAGTTTAATCTTTCCTTAGATAGTATCTGACTTTGTATTTTCTCTTGGGTCGTAGCAGATTTTAAACACGCATCTTGAAATCTTTGATCTAGTGGAAAAGTAAATGTTAATGCTGCACCTAAATTAATTCCTAAAGAATCTTTGTTGCCACTATAGTTTTGTTGATAATAAAGAATTTTTCCGGGGTTAATTAAATTACCATTTTCATCAACACTTGGATCATACACAGGAGTTTCATATGTATAATCAAATGGTCTTTTTTGATTAAAAGAAGTGGTTACAAAAGGGCTGAATGACATTTGTGGCCCTTGACATCTTATTCCATTTCCGTAATGATTTTCTATAGTATTTCCCTGCAAAACTTGCGTTGCAAAATTACTTACGGATCCAGATGCACTAGCAGAGGGAGCCGCAGTATTTGAGGTATTAGCAAACGCTGGACTCCCAAATAATAATCCTATTATTGTGAGAATATTGTAGTTGTATCTGTTACGCTTTCTGATTGGATCGTGCGAGTTACATCTGAAACTGACTCTAGACCAGGTGGTGTGTAGACCTCTGTAAATTGAAAGGCATCTCCAGGTTTTTTTAATGACCAATTTGGTTTCTCTCCTAATTCTAAACCTGTCCATGTGTAAGTCGTACCATTTATATTTTCAGTGACAGTTGCATTTGGAGCAGATATAGTTTTTCCGTCATGCTTAATACCTGATCCTGTAACTGAATATGTGTACCCAGAATTATAGTTTGATGTTCGTATAGATTCTGTAATGTTTGTGGTAGTTTCTGTGCGTGAGGTG
>FUFK010041610.1_pt1 | contig 15492 bp, 13 predicted proteins | sample 1021851 | NCBI WGS metagenome assembly FUFK01 (sample SAMEA51879418, study PRJEB19060) | metagenome | reverse complement strand
AGACGAAGACGAAGAAGATTCTTACAGAGCAGGTGTTATGCAAGCCATGGCTCAAAATAGAAAAAAAGCTATGGGTGGAGGTATGATGCAGATACCCATGGGTAAAATAAGAATGAACGAAGGTGGTGTCATTGAAAGAGACTACAGAGACAAAGGTGGTTTTGTACCAGTTGGCATNAAAGAAAAAGCAGATGACGTTCCAGCAATGTTNTCTAAAAATGAATTTGTTATGACTGCTGACGCTGTAAGAGGCGCAGGCGGTGGTAGTATAGAAAAAGGTGCACAAAGAATGTATGACACTATGAAATCATTAGAGAGAAAAATAGGATAATGGTTACAGAAACAAGAACATTACCCGCAGAGTTTATAGAAGCATTAGGTAAAACGTATGCTGACACACTTACAAAAACANTTGGTACTCCAATTACAACAACAGATGTATCGGGTCAACTTGTAAAAGGTGAGTTAGACGCTGATAGAATTGCACAGGGGTTAAAACCTGAAACAGATGCAGAGTTTGCTGCAAGACAAGCAGGTGCAAAACAAACAGCTAGAGAATTCGATATTAGAAAAGCACAGATGNNAGATCTTGCGCCTACTGTTGCAGGCATGGATCAATTACAACAAGATGCTATTACCAAAGCTACAGGTGCCACGGGACTTGGAGCTTATCAACAATATCTAACAGATGCAGCAACAGCTGCAGGACAAGCTGGCACAACTTTAGGAGGAGTAGCTGGTGATATTGGTGCAGCAAGAACAGGACTAGGTGCAGCTGGAACTACACTAGGTCAAGTAGATCCATTTATTGGTACGGCAGCAGCAGGACTTGCAGGAGCTGGAACCACATTAGGACAGGCACAAGCTCTTACAGGAACTGGTGCAGGTACAGGTGCAGGAACTATTGCATCTTACATGTCACCATATCAACAACAAGTTATTGACACAACTCTTGCAGAGTTTGACAGACAAAGACAAATACAAGAACAAGCAATTGCACAATCTGCTTTACGAGCAGGTGCGTTTGGTGGTGGCCGTGAGGGTGTACAACTAGCCGAGTTCCAAGCAGCAAGTGACAGGAATCGAGCAGCAACACAAGCACAACTATTACAAGCTGGTTATGGTCAGGCACAAGCTGCAAGACAACAAGACTTACAAAATTTATCAGGCCTTGCATCACAACAAGCAGCATTAGCATCTGGACAATTGGGTCTAGGAACTGCACAACAAGCATTAGCACAATCACAATTAGCACAAGGTGCATTTCAACAAGGGCTTGGTGGTTTTGCACAACAAGCAGCTCAACAAGAAATCGCAGGTCTTGGTGCATTAGGTAGTGTAAGACAAGCTCAAGCACAGGCAGAAGCAGATGCAGCTAGACAAACTGCACAGATGGCAGCGTATGAACCACTACAAAGAGCACAACAATTTGGAACAGGAGTTACAGGATTGATGGGTGGATATCCAGGTCAAGTTACTTTTGCTCCAGACGCACCAGCAGCAAGTCCGTTATCGAGTGCGTTACAAATAGGAACTGGACTAGCAAGTATTTACGGGAACGTTTTTAGATAGGAAAAATTATGAGAACTTTAAGAAGACCAATGTTTAGAATAGGAGGCAAATCCGAAGTAGGTAATGATGGTATCATGACTGGTTTGGTTGACAGAGAAAAACTAGAAGAAGGTACTGCTTTACAAAAATTTCAAAGCATTGGAGCTGGAGATTTAGATTTTTCAGGTTTAGATAGTGATTTTGATACAACACAAAAAATTACTTTACCTAGCGGTGAAACTAAACAGGTTATAAAACCACAAGAAGGATTGTCTGATAAAGCAAAAGTAAATTTAGGGTTAATGACTAGAGAAGATTACCTAAAAACTTTAACACCAAAATTTCCTGGTGGCATGGTTTTTCCAGCTGATGCCGCAGCTATGGGAGTGGCTACTGAATTTACTCCTACTGTAAAAACAGATGATACACTTACAAAAAAAGACACTGAACCAACAATTACAACAAAAGATACTGGTTCTAATGTTGTGACTCAAGCTGAAAAAAATGCAATTCTTAAAGCTAGAGCAAGAGAATTTGAAGAATTATTAAATCCTGGTGCTAGAAAAAGAGTTATTAATAATGCTCTTGCAGCAGCTAGTGAACAGTTTGGTAAGTCTACTGGTAACACTATGCAAGATATAGCAAACGCTATTACTGCAGCAGCTGGTGCAACAGGTAAAATGGATGAAACTAAACAAGCTGCAGCTAGACTTGCAATAGAAGAAGATATTAAAAAGAGTATTGCACAAGCAAGTAAAAAAGATAGGGCAAAGGGTAACTATGAAGTTGTTCAAGAACTTGCTTTAAAAGGAAAAGAAGGAAGAACTCCTGATGAAGAAATATTATTTAAATCTCTTACAGCTAAAGCAGATATAGAAGATCCAGAAGATAGATTTTTAAGAATAGAAGAAAGTTTAGGTAAATCTAGAGCTGTTCAAGATAAATACAGAGACGATGAAAGTTTTGCAGGAGTTATCAATAATAAAAAAGATGTAAAAACATTTTCTGAAGATTCAGTAGGTAAAGTAGTTTATCATGCTCCTGACAACGGATTATATAAAGTAATAGTAAATGCAAAGGGAGAGTTAGCTCTTGAATTTCTTGGAAAAGAAAAAGGTTAGGAGACTAAATGGCCTCGGAACTAGAGAAGCTTCTTAAACAAAATGAAAAAGAAAGCGTAAGCACAGGCTTTAAATTAAATGAAGCTGAAGACTACAGCGATATAAGTGTATTACAGTCTATGCTTGCAGGTGTAGGTTCTGGTTTACTTGCTATACCAAAAGGTTTTGCGTCACTAGGTGCTAGTCTCATGGATCTAGGAGCTGATACTAACAAGGCAGCAGAAGTAGAAAAATTTTTTGATGATCTTACTACATTAGATGAACAGGCAGAAGCGACAACTGCTGGTAAAATTACAGAAACATTAGTTAACATAGGTTTTCCTGCTGTAGGTGCATATTCTGCAGGTGCAAACCTTGCAGCTAAAGCATTTACAAGCTGGTAGAGCTGGTAAATATTTTAAACTAACAGAACCTAATTTAGTTAAAGGTGCTAAACAAGCAACTAAACTAAATGCTAGAGGTAAGACTGCACAATTTATTGTTGGGTCCGCTGCATCTGGTGTAGCTGAAGGTGTATTTGTTGGTGATGTAAACGAAATTGGAACGTTTGGTGATTTATTAGGTGGACCAACAGAACTTGAAAGAGATGATGATTACGATCCAACAAGAGAACTAATTAACAGAGTTAAGTTTGGTACTGAAGGTGCTTTGTTTAGTGGTATATTGGGTGGTGTTGGTAAAACAATTAAAAATCTAGCAACAAGAGGTGCTAAGAATAGATTTTCAAATAGTAAAATAGATCAAACACTAGATAAAATTGCATCGTTTGCAAGAGCAAGAGGTGGTAAGACAAAAGAATTTTTTGACCTTGAAAGAAGACAAATTGGTTTAAGAGCTCAAGACATACAACTTGCAAAACAAACATCAAGAGAATTAGATAAAAGAATAGATGCAATATTTCCTGCGTGGAAAACTATATCTGATAAGAGTCCATTATATAAAGATAGAAAAGATGTGTTAGAACAAATGAATGATGTCCTACTTTCAGGTAAACCTACGGTTAATAAAGCAGGTAATGTTAAATTTGGTGATGTAGATGCAACTAAAAAAGCAAAACTTATAAAAAAATTAAGAGATATTATAGGAGATGATGCAGACAAATTAAAAAACATAGATGACATCTTTGATAATATTACAGCAATTAGAACTGGTTGGGGTGAAATGTTTAGTGCTCTTAGCACAAGAATTACAGGTAAACAATTAGATGAGTTTAAAGGTTTGTTTGGTAATAAATTTAAAGATTGGTTAGGACAAACTTATGATGTGTATCAAAATAGATCTTTAATACCTTTTTTTAATTGGAAACCTGCAACAGAAGCAGTTGAGGCTACTAAAAAAATGTTTATTGAACANGCTAAAAGAAATGGTGTTAAATTAACTGATGGTGAAGCAGAACTTTATGTTGAAAGACTGGTTAAGTCTGCACAAAAACAAGGTTTACCAAAAGGTTTAAGATTAGATAAAGAAGCTTCTCCATTATTTAAAATGCCAATCTTTAGAAAAGGCACTATTCAAGAAGACTTAGTAAATTTAGATAACAGTAAATTAATAAATAAAGAAGCAAGAAAAAATATAGAAGCAGTATTGGGTAAAACTAAAAACCCAATGCAAACTATATTAAGTGGTACAACAAGATTATCTTTGATTACAAGACGTAATCAATTTTTTAACGAACTATTACAACAATCAGATAGATTAGGTGCAGCTAGTTCTACAGGTAGAAAAATGTTTTATACTGCAGATGAAGTAGCCGATGGTACAGCTGCAAGAGAATTAAATACAGCTAGATTTAGACAGATTAATTTAGACCCTGCAAAAAAACTAGAAGTAGGATCTACTAATCCACTTAATGGTATGTATGCAATTGATGAAATTGCAGATGCATTAGAAGAAACAAATAAAAATTTATTAGGTGAAGGTCTAACAAGTCAGATATACGCAGGTTTTGTTTTATATCCTAAAGCAACATCACAAATGGCAAAAACAATTTTATCACCAATCACACACATTCGTAACTTTGTGAGCGCTGGTGCCTTCGCAACTGCGAATGGTGTTATACCAGATCCAACAGCTATCAAGTTTGCATACCAAGCACTACAAGCACCTTTACCTGGTATGAGAAAACAAAATGAACGATACAGAAAAATGTTACAACTAGGTGTAACAAACTCTAACGTAAGATTAGGAGATTTAAGAAGTTTAATTGGTGATACTAACCTTGTAGAAAATGCAAGCACNATTGCACCTAGATGGTTAGCAAGATTTGCATCTAAAGCAAGAGGAGTTGGGGAAGATTTATATACAGCTGAAGATGATTTTTGGAAGATGGCTACNTTTTCTGTNGAGTCTAGAAGATTAGCTACAGCATACGAAAGAGCTGGAGTTAAAAGAACAATAGANGANATAGAAGAAGAGGCAGCAGATATTGTNAGAAANAATATACCAAACTATGATTATGTGTCTGAGTTTGTAAAAGGTTTAAGAAANTTACCNCTTGGAAATTTTGTATCTTTCCCTGCAGAAATTATGAGAACAGGTACAAACATTGCAAGACGTGGACTAAAAGAAATTAATTACACAACTGTTAATGATGCAGGTGATACAGTAAAACCATTAGCAAGAATAGGATACCAAAGATTAATAGGTATGGCTGCAACTACAGCAGCAATTCCAGCAGCAACAGTTGCAGCGTTTAAAACAATACACAATGTCACTAACGATGAGATGGAAGCATTAAGAAGATATGTAGCTGATTGGTCTAAGAACTCTACACTACTTCCTATTAGAGATGAAGAGACAGGTAAGTTAGATAAATATGTAGANTTNAGTCATGCTAACCCATACGATATTTTAATTAGACCTTTTCAAACTATNNNTAANGNNGTTGCTTCAGGTAGAGAAGATGAAGANGGTATGATGGATGATTTTCTTAGAGGTATGTTTANNGCAGGTAAAGAAGTTGCATCACCATTTATTTCAGAATCTATTTGGACAGAAGCTACAGCTGATATATTTCTTAGAGGTGGTAGAACAAGAGAAGGTTTTGAGGTATTTAACGAACAAGATTCTGATGGTAATAAAGCATATAAAATTATGGCCCACTTGGTTAAATCACAAGCGCCATTATCTTATCCAACATTAAAAAGATTAAAGATATCTTTGAAAAATAAAGATGACCCAGATAGTTTTGATCCACAAGGTAGACAGTTTGAGTTTGGCGATGAACTGTGGGGTTTTGTTGGTGCAAGAAATGTAAAAGTAGATCCTGAGAGAACTTTTAAATACAAGACAGCTGACTTTGTTAGAGGTGCTAGAGATTCTAAAAGATTATTTACTAAAGAAGCACTAAGAGCAGGTGTAGTTACACCAGAACAAATTGTTGATGCATACATAAATGCAAACAGAGCGTTGTTTGGTGTTAAGAAAAACTATAAATTAGATATAGATGCAGCAAGAACGTTAGCAATTAATGAAGAAAATTTAAATGAATCATTAGATAGAGCTACATCTAAAAAAGAAAAACGTGCTCTAGAAGAAGGTATCTTTAGACCTTATGATATTTCAAGAGAAGTAAATAAAGCAATAAGAGAAAACTCCGTTAGATTAGGTGTAGCAAATCCAATGGACTCAGCAGCTCCTGTTATAAGTGCTATCTATGATATGCTATCGATTGCACCATTATCTTTAGGAGAGTTTCCTGAGTTTGAAAACCCATTTAGCACACCAACAGAAGAACAACCGGTAACATCTAATATATCTGGATTAGCGCAAGTTAATCCTCAGTTATTACAACCGCCTGTAACTTCTGTTAACACTACAATTCCATACTCTCAAATGAATCTTGCACAGCGAGCTGAGTATGATAAACTAATGAGAGGAATATAATTATGGAATACCCAGGAGTTAGATTAGGACAAAGAGGCGGACTGTTTGATCTGTACCAATACTATTTAGGTGGCTATGATCAAGCAACAGGCGACGAGGGTCCAGTAACAACAGATCCATTTCCAGGAGCTGGAGGTGGTGGTGGAGATAGCGGAGGTGCAGGGATTGATCCGTTTGCAGAGCGTACTGCTAGAACTTATTTACCAAGAGACGAAANAGGTTTTCAAATTCAACCCGGAAGTGGTGTATTTACAAGACAATATCAACCAGATAATTTTGGTGTAGATAGAAATATAGCTACATTTGGAGATGCTGGTAAACCCATCCTTTCTGGTTTTACAGAAGAGGAAGAAGATCCAGGAAGAATCACAATGTTTTTTGATAGATTAAAAAGTGGAATTGGTAGTATTAATTTAGGAAACTTTCCTTCTGTTACAAGAGGTGTTGGTAGGTTTATTNCTGCGTTATCAGGCAGGCCTGCAGATGCAATTTATTCTTATGGCGGTGACACAATGGGTGTTGGATCAAGAGCAGGATTAACACGAGATGAAGTTAGAAACATGGAATACTTAGAAGATTTTGGTGGTGTTGATCAATATGGAAGAGACATATATGGTAAAAATGTTGTGTCTGCTTTTGGTGATTACGAACAAGGTGTTAAAGATGATATTGCAAGAATAGAAAAAACATTATTAGACGCCCAAAAAAAATATGGTGGATTAACTGATAAATATTATGATCAAACTAAACTTTTAAGACAAAAATTAACAGACTATAAGGGTTTCATAAACAAAGTAGAAGCTGATGATGAAAAAGAAGAAGAACAAATTAAAACTAAAAATTTAATGACTGAGTTTTATGATATTAAACAGAAAGAAGCTGATACAACAGGTGGTATAACAGAAAATATAATTTTACCTAAGAAAAAACCAGTTGATGTAGTTAAAGAAGCAGGAATTACTCAAGAAAGTATTGCACAGGCAGAAGCCAAAGCCAATAAAGCAAGAATAGAAAAAGCTAGAGCTAACAGAAATATGCAACAGCAAATAGCACAAGCTGAAGCCATAGCAAGTAGTTCTAGAGGAATTCAAAGCGCTGGTAATCGAGCACAGTCTGGTGGAGGCGGTGGAAGAGATAGCGGATCTGCCGCTGCTAGAGGAATGGGTGGTGGATCAAGACAAGCAACATCAGCAGGCTCAACTAAATCATCAAGATCTGATGGTGGTTGGGGTTGGAAAGATGGTGGTCTTGTACGAAAACCTTACGGCAATGGAGGGATCGTAGATCTACTATAATGGCTAGAAAATCAGCATTACAAAAAATAGAAGATCATGAAAAACTTTGCAGAATAATGCAAAGACAAACTTTTGAACAAATTAAAGAATTAAAATTACAGATCGTTAGAATAGANAGANTACTNATNGGTACAGCAGCTTTTGTNATAATTAGTTTNTTAGATAAANTTCTNTAGATCCAAGCCTTNAACTCTTCACCCATAACCTTACTTGCAATATTAACTTTNTTACGTAAAGCTTTTACAATTCTTTCATCNACNGTATCTTCACAAATNATATCAATGTATGTCATAGGTTTNTCTTGACCAATACGATCTATTCTAGCTTCTGANTGTTGACGTTTTTCTAGATCATAACCATTAGAATAGTAAATCATATTACTAGCTGCAGTCAGTGTGATACCATAGCCACCTGTTTGTGGTGTGCCTATAAAAAATCTACACTTGTCATCGTCTTGAAAACGTTTAATATTTTTTTGTCTATCTTCTTGTGGTGTTAAACCATAGTAGTCTACAAAAGAATCTGGACCAAACTCTTCAACGATTGCTTTTATAATCTGTCTAACATCACTCTGCCAGTGNGCCCAGATAACAACCTTACCTTCTATCTCACCNAACACATTGATTAGTTCATCGAGTCTATTACTTTTTAATTCTTGTGTTGTACCATCGTCTGCTTTGAAGTGACCACATGTAATTTGTTGTAGTCGCATCAGTTGTGTTAGTGCATTTGCAGTAGTAATCATCTTGCCATTTAATATTGCAAGTGCCTGTTTTTTCATTTGCTCGTATACTTTAAATTGATCTGGTGTCAGGTTTACAATACGTTTCATAAATGTTTTCTTTGGTAGATCTAGACAATCATCTTTTAATACACGATAAGAAAATGGTTTTAGTTTGTCAGATAACTCTGCAAGATTTTTGTATCCAGCTACAATCTGCACAGATCTGCCACCAAAGTGTGCTGTCTTCATCACTGCATATCTAGTTCTAAACGTGTAATAAGAAGCATGGTCCAAGAGCCAGGGATCAAGGAACTCACATTGTTTATATAANTCTAGNGGTGACTTTGTAACTGGTGAACCTGTAAGTATTCTTTTAAATTTAACATTCTCACCTAGGCCTACAATATTTTTTGTACGTTTAGCATCTGGGTTTTTGATTGTTGTAGACTCATCAATAGCCATTAAACAATCATGTGAGTTTAAAAATTTAGCTGCAAAGTCTACACCTTTTTTAGTAGACAGTGCCTCTACATTCATAATTAAAATATGTAGATCTGTTTCTGGTTTAAATAAAGTATCAAGAATTTGTTGTTGTTTTTTGTTAATCATTGCTTGCCACAATACAGCCTTCTTTTCNATATGGTCAGGCATATGTGTGGGTATCTCTGCACTATACCAGTTTTTATATACACCTTTTGGTGCAACAATTAAGGCACCNTTGATCTTACCTTTGTCGTAAAGCATTGATATGTTATCAATTAANACTTTAGATTTACCTGTTCCCATTTCCATAAAATATGCAAATGCTTTTTTATCCCAAGACATTTCTAATGCTTTGAGTTGATGCGCGTATGGCTTAGTCTTAAATTTATAGTTCATAGTTTTTCTTCTTTCTAGTTGACACTTTATCAAAAACAAACTATATGTCAAGCCATGAAAGATAATACTGTTTATGTAATCCAGGAAATACCTGGTACTCAAACCGGTAACCCTAAAATAAATATTATGGGCGCATCAAAATACGGTGAGCTTAAATTTTTATTACCTGAGTTATCGCAAATTATTTTTTCACCAGGACCTCTAATATTTAAATTAAGAAAACTGTTAAAANATTTTACAACAGATGATTATTTATTATTAACTGGAGATCCTGCAATAATAGGTGTTGCCTGTTCTATTGTTTCTGATATGACTAATGGTAAATACAATTTGTTAAAATGGGACAAACAAGAAAGACAATACTANCCAATAGAAATAAACTTATATGAAAGAGGAAAGATAGATGAGTGAAGACTTACAAAANATGTTTGTTGAGGATGCACCTCAACAAGTAGATCAATTAGAAAATGTTAGATCATTATCTAATTATGTTATTCGTTTACAAGAACTTGAAGACGAAATAAAAGCAGATGAAGAAAAATTAAAACAAAAGAAAGAAGCTGCAGATAAAATATCTGAACAAGTTATTCCAGAGATAATGGAATCTATGAAACTTAAAACCATGAAGTTACACGATGGTTCAGCGATTGAAGTAAAAGAAATTTATAGCGCCACAATACCTGTAGATAAAAGAGAGGGCGCATTTAACTGGCTTCGAAATAACGACCTGGGTGATTTGATTAAGAATGAGATCACTGTTTCCTTTGGTCGAAACGAAGATAACAAGGCGCGTGAATACGCTAACCTTGCCGAGAGTAATGGGTATCAGCCTCAACAAAAATTGAAGGTAGAGCCCATGACTCTCAAAGCATTGTACAGAGAACGAGTCGAAGGGAAACAAGACTTGCCATCTGAACATTTTAATCTGTTTAAGGGAAACAAAACAAAAATAACAAGGAGTAAATAACATGAATGAAGAAACAAGAGACGTAGCAAACAAACAAGGTGGTGCATTAGCAACAATTGATTTTGTATCAGATTCAGGGATGGGTCTTGAGACAATTGAAAAGACTGATCTTGCATTACCTTTTCTGAAACTGTTACAATCAGGATCAGATGAAACTAAAAAGAAACATGCGAAGTATGTTGAAGGTGCAGAAGCAGGTATGTTTTATAATACAGTTACTAAAAAACTGTATAATGGAGAAAAGGGAATAGATGTTATTCCTGTATTCTACAAAATGACATATCCTGAGTGGGCTCCCTTTGAAAAAAGAGAAGGTAGACCTGTGCACAATGACAGAGGGCCTGACATCATGGGTCAAACAACTCAAAACGAACAGAACAAAGATATGTTAGCTAATGGTAATCAGATTATCAAAACAGCAAACTACTTTGTTATTATCAATGGGGACAAACCTGAGAAGGCTTTGTTAACCATGAAGTCGACTGGTCTTAAAACTAGCAGACAATGGAACTCTTTGATGGAAGATCAGTTTGAGAATGATCCAAAGACAGGCAAAGCTGTGCCAGCTCCAATGTTTTCTAGAGTTTACAAACTAAACTCTGTTGAGCAGAGCGGTAGTTTTACTTGGCATACTTTTAATGTGAACCTACTAAGAAAGGTAGATAACGCATCGCTTTACCAAATGGCTAGGGATTTTCATAACTCTATAAAAGGTAGTCAGCAACAAGCTGCTGCTGGTCAAGAGGAATCTAACTACTAATTCTTTCGTAAGAAAGATAGGAGCGGTAAAGGGAGACTGGAGCCGCTCCGACCCGGGATCTGTATGTTTGATGAATTTATAAAATTATTTACTGGATACCAAGGTGATTTTGGTATTGCTGACATGTCCTCTGCTGAGATGGATGCAGAGAAGAACAAGCTCAAACCTAATTATGAATGGGCAGGAAGACCCATAACACAAGGTGATTATAAAGATCACATAGAAGGTAAGATATCTATTGGTATACAACCATGTAGACTAGACAAAACAGTTCAGTTTGGTTGTATAGATATTGACGCAAAAGATTATTCTAATTTTAATGTTGAACATTATCTTGCTTTGTTTCAACAATACAAGTTACCATTAATACCTATACTATCAAAGAGTGGAGGTCTGCATTGTTATTTGTTCTCAGAGGAACCAATACCAGCTGTAGATTTAATCTCAGCATTGAAATCTTTTTTAATGCCTTTGGGGTTAGATCCACAAACAGAAATTTTTCCAAAACAGAAAGAATTAAAAGAAGATGACAAGGGGGACATAAAACCAGGTAACTTTATAAACTTACCTTACTATAACAATGGCAGCACAAAAAGATACGCAGTAGATAAAAATAATAATCCATTAGACTTAGAACAATTTGTAAAATTTGCTAACGAAAATAAAATCAATAAATCAGATTTAGATAGACTTGTAGAGGAAACTTACAAGAACGTATTACTTGGAACTAATCCTGAGTTTGATGATGGTCCACCATGTCTGGCTTTATGTTCTAAGAAAAAATTAGACGATGGTAGAGATCGATTTATGTACAACTACATGGTCTTTGCTAAAAAGAAATACAAAGATAAATGGCCTGATTTTGTTTCAAATGCAAACTATAATTACCTAGAGTCTCCTTGGGATAAATCAAAATTAGATTCTAAAATAGCTGCATGGAAGAAAGATACTGCAGGTCACACTTGTTATGAAGATCCAATACATAGTAAGTGTATGCGTACACTTTGTTATAGTAGACCGTTTGGTGTTAAGTCAGATAGCATTACAATGTTTCCTGAGATATCAGACTTTCAAATAATTATGTATGCGGAACCTGAGTATCATTTTAATGTAGAACTACCCGATGGTAATAAAGCAGGTGTGGTTGCAAGTCATAGAAGATTAATTACTAAACAGACAGAACTGTTAGATTTAATATGGGAGCAGACAGGTATCTATCACGAACCATTGAAACCAAAAGATTTTAGAGCAAAGCTTACAGAACTTAGAAAAAATTCTACAAAGATAGAACCACCTGCAGGCACACAGATAGGAGATAGATTAAAAGAAGAGTTNTATCAATANTGTGTTAATGGACCAAGAGCTCAAAAAAGAGTGCAGATAAATAGTGGATCATGTTTAACAGAAGAAGGTCATCACTACTTTAGATTTAATTCTTTTATAGATCACCTAGGATCTAGTTGGAAAATACCAGAAGAAAGAATAGCACAAAAAATGAAAGACAAATGTGGTGTAGAGTTTAATCATTCTTTAAATGTAGATGGCAAAACACTAAAAGTATGTAGACTAAAACAAATGCACATAGATAAAATAGAATACAAACCTGTAGAGAGAAAAGAAAGTAATTACTAATGAGATATAAAGTTGTAGGACCACCAGGCACAGGTAAGACTAGACGTTTACTAAACGAAGTACAAAAGTATGTAAATAAAGGCGTGCCTCTAGATCGTATAGGTTACTTTGCTTTTACTAGAAAAGCTGCAGGAGAGGCAAGGGACAGGTATCTAGATAAGAATAAAGATTTAACTAAAAAAGACATACAATACTTTCAAACACTTCACTCATTAGCATTTAATCAGTTNGGGCTAAAAGAAGAAAACGTCATGCAAGATGAGAACTACAAGTTAATAGGTGAAACGTGTGGTATTCAAATAAAATATGCATCTTACGAGACTAACAATTGGAATGGTATNTTTTCATCNGANAGTGAGTATNTNAGCTTAATTAATNTAGCTAGAGTAAAACAAATAANTACNATGGATCAATTAGATTTAAACGAACATNTATCAAAAATAGAAAGAGATAANTTAGATGCNATTGANANAGANATAATTAGNTACAAANATATATATGGACTNATNGATTTNAATGACATGATACAAAAATTTTTAGATAAGGGTAAGACTCCTGAGTTTGATGTTATGTTTGTGGATGAAGCACAAGACCTATCATTAATACAATGGTCCATGATTAAAAAGATAGAAGAAGATACTAAGTGTGATGTGTGGATTGCAGGTGATGATGACCAAGCTATATTTGGTTGGGCTGGTGCTGATGTAGATTCTTTTATTAATTGGGAGGCAGAAGAGATACCATTAAAATATTCAAAAAGAGTGCCGAGTAGTATACAAAAAATTGCATTAGATGTCATCAACAGAGTGCAAGATAATAGACTTGACAAAGAATATTTTCCAAAAGACGAACCTGGAAATATTTTTCAAATTTATAAATTATCAGACATAGANATGTCTACTGGTGACTGGTTAATANTAACTAGAACTAAATCATTATTAAAACCAATACCAACTTATTTAAAAAAGAAAGGTTTATTTTTTGAATCTNCACANGGAAATAGTATTGGAAAATCTTTGTATGAAGATATACAATACTGGTCGCAATTACAGAAAAAAATACCTCTNCCTGATATACAATTACAAAGAATTAAAGAAAGAATAAAAGGACCAATGAATNTATCATTGAAATGGTACGATGCATTTAACAATGTATCTCAAAGTCAAATAACTTATATGAAGTTATTACTACTTAACAATGAAGATCCAACAAAGAAAGCAAGAATCAAAGTATCAACAATACACGGAGCTAAAGGTGGTGAAGCAACTAATGTTGTTTTACTTTTAAATGAAACCGCGAACACAATTAGAGGAGCAAAAAAATCTATACAAAAACGAGATGAAGAATATCGTGTTTGGTATGTAGGTATAACAAGAACTATGAAAAATTTATATTTAATAAGATGTCCAAATAAATCTAAGGAGTTTAAAATATGACGAGCAAAGATATATTTAATGATGCTTTTCCTCAAGACAAACAAATAGGAGGATCACATTATAAAAAATTTAAAATACAGCCATACGAATTTATTTCAAAAAATAATCTTTCATTCTTTCAAGGTAACGTTGTGAAATATGTTTGTAGATATTTGTATAAAAATAAGATAGAAGACTTAGAGAAGATCAAACACTATTGTGATTTGGAAATCAAAAAATTGAAAGATGAGAAGTAAACCAATAACAAAAGAAGTTAAGATAAGTAAACATAAGTTTAGAATAGAAATTTATCCTAGCTTAGTTGATTGGGAAATATTCCCACACGATTATAATGCTGCTTTGTATGCGTTTAGCAACAAAGATAAATTAAATAAAATCATAAAAGAGAAATACATATATGAGCCTAAAAAATAATATAGTGTTTAAAGCACANACAGANTGGGTAAAACCCACAGAGTTTCCAGATNTAAGATTTTGTAATGAGATTGCAATTGANTTAGAAACACACGATCCAGAATTAAAAACTATGGGATCAGGNTCNGTAGTNGGTAAAGGTAAAGTTGTNGGNATTGCAGTTGCAACGGATGGNTACTCAGGTTACTTTCCTTTCGATCATGAGGGTGGTGGTAACCTTGAAAAAAGTAAAGTAATTCAATGGTTTACAGATATTTGTAAAACTACAGCTACTAAAATTTTTCACAACGCCATGTATGATGTGTGTTGGATTAGATCTATGGGTATACAAATTAACGGACAGATTGTTGACACGATGATTGCAGCATCACTCGTAAACGAAAATAGATTTAGATACGATCTTGGATCGTTAGGTTGGGATTATTGTGGTCAAGGTAAAAACGAAACAGAATTAAACAACGCTGCAAAAGAATGGGGTGTTGATCCTAAAGCAGACATGTGGAAGTTACCTGCAATGTATGTTGGTAATTATGCTGAACGTGATGCAGAGTTAACGTTTGCACTTTGGAAAGTTATGCAAAAAGAAATAGTGGATCAAGATTTAGATTCTATTTTTCATTTGGAAACGGATTTGTTTCCTTGTCTGATCGATATGCGATTTCTTGGCGTGAGAGTGGACGTTCAAAAAGCTCATACACTGAAGCAGCAATTAGCATCACAAGAAAAAGAACTCCTGCAAAAAGTAAAAACAGAAACAGGAATAGATACTCAAATATGGGCAGCGCGGTCGATAGCCAAAGTCTTTGATAAATTAAACCTGGAATACGA
>FUFK010051069.1_pt1 | contig 15493 bp, 9 predicted proteins | sample 1021851 | NCBI WGS metagenome assembly FUFK01 (sample SAMEA51879418, study PRJEB19060) | metagenome | reverse complement strand
CTGCAAATAAACCAACAATAGGTTTTGGCTCCCTAAAATTAGTAGACGGCAGTCCTGTCGAGGACAACATGACTATTACTATGGAAGAAGCTGAAGATTTATTAGCTCATGAACTAAAAGAGTATGAAGGTTACATACATGATCTAGTAAAAGTAGAATTAAATCAAAACCAATTTGATGCTTTAGTATCTTGGGTTTTTAACTTAGGTCCAACTAATCTAAAAAGTTCAACTATGTTAAAAGTATTAAATAGCACACACGTTGATTGGGCGGATATACCATATCAAATACAAAGATGGAATAAAGTAAATGGTGAGGTTAACGAAGGATTAGTAAAGAGAAGAAAAAGTGAAGCTTTGTTGTTTGAAGGCAAAGATTGGACTGAGGTGTAAATGCCTTTACAAAAATTAGTTTTTAGACCAGGAATCAACCGTGAGGGTACTGCTTACGACAATGAAGGAGGTTGGTTTGATTGTAATCTAGTTCGTTTTAGAAAAGGACGACCAGAAAAGTTTGGTGGTTGGGAAAAATTATCAGCCAAAACATATTTAGGCACTGCTAGAGCTCTGCACGGGTGGATATCATTAGCTGGCACAAAATATTTAGGTATTGGAACGCATCTTAAGTATTACATAGAAAGTGGTACTGTATTTAATGATATAACACCAATAAGGTCTACTACATCAGCAGGCGATGTAACATTTTCAGCTACAAATGGTGATGCTACCATTACAGTTACTGATACAGGGCATGGTGCTGTTAAAAATGATTTTGTAACTTTCAGTGGAGCATCTTCTCTAGGCGGTAATATTACTGCAGCTGTTTTAAATCAAGAGTATCAAATTGCAACTATAGTTAATGACAATAGTTTTACTATTGAGGCGAAAGACACTTCTGGGAGCACAGTGACAGCTAATTCATCTGATAGTGGTAATGGTGGTTCATCAGTAGTTGGAACATATCAAATAAACGTTGGTTTAGACGTATATATCCCAGGTACAGGTTGGGGTATAGATGGATGGGGTGCTGGTAGTTTTGGTAGCTCTAGTAGTTTAGACTCAAATAATCAGTTAAGAATTTGGACACATGATAATTTTGGTGAAGATTTAATCATAAATGCTAGAGCTGGTGGTATTTATAAATGGACAGAAAATAACGGTGTTAGCACGAGAGCAGTGGAGCTATCAAGTATAAGTGGTGCTAATTTAGTGCCAACAAAAGGATTACAAGTTATGACATCAGAAAAAGATAGACATCTAATTGTCTTAGGTGCAGATCCAATATCAGGTTCATCTAGAACTGGTGTTGTAGATCCTATGTTAATTGCATTTAGTGATCAAGAAAACGACTTAGATTTTGAGCCTTTAACCACTAACACTGCTGGTTCTTTAAGATTGTCTAGTGGTTCAGCTATTATTGGTGGTGTCAAGTCGAGACAAGAAATGTTAATTTGGACTGATACAGCATTATATAGTATGCAGTTTATTGGACCACCTTTTACATTTGGAATTAACCTAATAAATGAAGGTGTAGGTTTAGTGGGTCCAAAAGCAGCTGTAACAGCACCACAAGGCGTATATTGGATGAGTTATAACAACTTCTACGTATATAACGGATCTGTTCAACATTTACCTTGTTCTGTGCATAATTATGTGTTTAATGACATTAATCTTACACAATCTTTTAAAATACACGCTTTTACAATAGCAGATAAAAACGAAGTGGGTTGGTTCTATTGTTCACAAAGCTCAACCGAAATAGATAGATATGTAATTTATAATTATGCAGAAAATTTATGGTTTTATGGTCAACTTGTCAGAACAGCTTGGTTAGATGCTGGTATAGAGAATTATCCACGAGCAGTAGGTAATAGTTATGTATTTAGACAAGAAATAGGATTTGATGACGATGGATCACCTATGACAGGTGTATTTATAGAAAGCTCTGATATGGACATAGGCGATGGAGAACAATTTAGTTTTATAAAAAGAATCATACCAGACTATAAATTTATACAAGATGACAATAATGGCAACGTTAATGTAGTTTTGAAAACCCGTAACTTTCCAGGCGACAGTTTAACGACAAATTCTACAAGTGCTGTGACTTCATCTACTCAACAAGTATTTGTGCGTAGTAGATCAAGACAAATGGCTTTACGCTTTGAATCAGATGACGATGCTACAAATGATGGTAATTTATCTATTGGATGGCGTTTAGGTGCCACAAGAGTAGATATAAAGCCAGATGGTAAGCGATGAGTAAAATATTACAAACTCAATTACCATTAGCCTCTGAACAAGTTACATCGGACATTTTTAACAGATTAGTAAGAATACTAGAATTAAATTTGGGTGCCGTAGATCTTGATAATGTAAGACAAATAAGCGACCCAGAGAAAAACACTTTACAGTTTAATGCTGGCAGTATTATTTGGAATACTACAGTAGGCGTTTTGCAAGTGTATACAGGTAATAAATGGGTAGATATTGGCGAAAGATCTTTACCTCAAGGCTTTGAAATGGCATCCGATGTTGGTAATGTTTCTGTAAAAACTAATGGTGATATAACAATAAAATTATGATTAATACAGCAAAACAACTTATATATCAACCAAAAAACCTACTACTTATGTATCCAAGTGATTGGTATGTTCAAAAAGAAACATTAAATGCAGTCAAAAATTCAATACAACCTATAGTAGATTTTTATGAAGACAGTGGCGTAAGTGATAGAAAAGACACCGATTTAGATAAAATTATACAAGAACCTTTAAAAGACGTGTATACAGTGCCTTTCTTTTCAGAGAAGTTTTGTAGTGTGTTATTAGATGAAATGCATAATTTAGAGAGGCATTATGGCTTTAATCCTAATCCAGAGGAGGATGATTTAAGACAAATACCAGAAATAACTTTTCAAGATAATTGTCCACAAATCTTTCAATCTTTGATGCAAACGATATATACTATAGGAAATCCTATATTTTTGAATATTTGGAATAGACACGTAGATAGCGGTGGTATACAAATAGCCAACTATAATTTAAGGGATAAAAAACAAGGTGCTTGGCATCACGATGCAAGTGCTGATATAAGTATGGTAGTGCCTCTTAATACAGGCGATTACCAAGGTGGCGGGACTGAATTTTTAAAACGTGGTACAGTCGAGCCATTACCAACTGGCCACGCTCTAATATTTCCTAGTTTTACTCATATGCACAGGGGACTAGCAGTAGAATCAGGCAATAGATACTTATTAGTATTTTGGCTAAAATGTAATGAGGAATGAATTGAGCATGATAGATATTGAAAATCCAGGCGGTATAGCAGGTCTAGGTAGAGGAGAAGACACCATGCTTGCCCACGTAGCACCAGGAGAAATGGTAGTACCGCCAGTGCTTTCTCCTGAAACACAAAAAACAATAAAAAAAGAAATGATAGCTGTAGGCTTAGATCCTAATCAGTATACTGTTGGCGATGGCATGTCCATCAACCCTATTACAGGTATGGCAGAGTTTGGCTTTCTTAAAAAGCTCGGTAAAAGTTTAAAGAAAGTAGTTAAAAAGGTAGCACCAGTATTATCAGTAGCAATGCCTTTTATACCAGGCTTAAATACATTAACCCCTTTTATGCAGGGAGCTATTAGTGCAGGAGTAGGAAAAGCAGCAGGTTTAGATACAAAAGAAGCCTTATTAGCTGGTTTAACTACAGGTATTGGTGCAAAAGTGAAAGGTCCACCTGGCAGTGTTACTGATGCTGCATCTAAAGCAAAAAGACCTCTTTTTGGTAAGGATGGTAGGTTTAGAGATTTTTTTGTTAAAGGCTCAGATGACAAAAATCTAATAGATAATTTATTTGGCGGATTGCGAGGTGGTGGTGGACAGCAAGAGGTAATGTATCAAGACCAATTTGGTAATATTATTTCTGCCGAAGAATATGCTGCTATGAGTGATTTTGACAAGCCGATGTATAATGCAGTCTNTACACAACCAGCAAATCAAACCAACTTTGTAAGACGATTATTTGGAAGCACACCAGGACAAAGCGGTATTGGTGTTATTGAAGATTTAATAAAAGGCAGAGAGTCTGACTTTACAAAAGAACGAGGTGAAGAAGCTGGTGGAGTACGAGGTATGTTACCAGACAACAGTGGGTTAATGGCTCTAGCTGCACTTTATGGTAAAGCTGTTAAAGAAGATTTTAAAAAGAAAGAAGGTGGTTTAAAAGACATAAGACAATCAATCAGACCAGATCTTATGCCCGCACCTACATTTACAGGTTTTGATTTAGGTATAAGACCTACAATGAGTTATGGAGGCAGAATAGATGAACAAGAGCTTGATCTTCGTATGGGTGGCCCAAGCATAGGTCCTGGCACAGGCACAAGCGATGACATACCAGCTATGTTGAGTGATGGTGAATTTGTTATGACATCTGCTGCAAATAACGGACTTGGTGGATTTAAAATAACAAAAACTGAAACAGGTATTGAGTTAATACCTAATGGTGCACCAGATAGACAAAAAGGTGCAAAGAACATGGATAAGCTAATGAAAACTTTTGAACAGTTTAATGAGATAGGTAAAGTATGATACGAGATTTTAAAAAATCCATAATGGCACCTATCGGTGAACCAATAAATGTAACAGGTGTAAGACCTATATTTAGAAAACCAGAGCCAATAGTGCCTAATTTACCAATTCAAGTTCCGCCTAAAGAGTTTATACAAGAACCAGAACCTCCTAGGTCTGGTATACCTAATGTCGGAGGCACTATAGAAAATCCTATACTTAGAGATTTACCTGAACCACCTAAACAAATTACTAAACCACCGATAGGTAGACCGATTCCCCCTATATCTATTGGTGGTATAGGTGGTATTGGTGCAATCAATCCAATAAAAATAGGTCAACCAGTGCCTTCACCTATAGATATACCTGCACCTATTTTGCCTGACCCAAGCGGCGGTACGATTTTACCACCAAGTATTGGCACGCCTAAACTAATAGATATACCTATAGATCCTGGTAGAAGATTTCAAGGACCAATAGATGCACCTGATCCTATGAATCAAGAGGCTTTCTTCCAAAAGTATCCTGATGCACCAAGACCCCCTGACGTGATGACTATGGATATGACTCCATATACTGATCCTATCACAGGAGTACAAACTATAGGGTCAAGTTCTATGGCTAGCTATAGAGGACAATTAAATGATTTTTTACAAAACAATCCACAAGCTAGAACAGAATTTTTGAAAAACAGAATAATGCCTGTTAGACAATCTGCACCAGGTTCATTTGAAATAGGTCAGATTAGACCAGTTTTACCTACAATTGGTGGCTCTATGCCAGACCCAAGGGCAGGTAGACCAAGAGGACCTATTGTAGGCGGTATGGTGCCTGGAGGTGGAGGTATAGATTACGGTGGTGGCGAAGGACCTCCTTTATTACCAGACCTAACAATTGGAAGAGGCGGTGGATTGATACCACCACCAAAACAAGACAGATTTATACCACCAGAAGACTTTGGCTTTGGCCCAGGTGTAAGACCATCAGAAATAAGAGATAAATTTGGTAATGTAGTCGCTGGTCCTATGGGTAAAACTCCACCTATGTTTGAAGAATACAGAAAAAGTCCAATACAAGAATCATTTGCAGATTTTTTAGCACGTATAGGTGCACAACCAGATGGCACCCCTCCAACAATTTCAATTCCAGAAGATGTTTTTGATGATAGGCCAGGTCAAATATTTGTACCACCAACAGACCCATTAGTTGAACCTGTGCGAACGCCAGATGCAGGTATAGTACCACCACCATCAGTCATTCAACCACCACTCGTACCTATCGCTGACCCAATAGTTGAACCTGCCCCTACCACGCCAGCTGCAGTGGCACCAGATGTGGGGGCAGTAACCGATGCAACTATGGCTATGGGTGCAATAGATCCCGTTTTATTACAACAAGCTACAGCAGAAACATTAACAGATCCGTTAATTAGATCATTATATTTTGGCACACAAGATTCGCCTGGATTCTTTCAACAACTTCAACAAGCGGGTGCAAATCTTATTGGTCAAGACGTGCCTTTACAACAAACAGCAGGACTGACACCACTTGAACTACTTGCGAGACAACAAGCTGTAGCAGGATTAGGTGGTTTTGAGCCTTTCTTACAACAAAACAGAAATTTAGTTAATCAAGCTATAGCTCAATCAAGAAGAGCAGAACAACTACAAGATCCATACTACACACAAGCAGAACAAATATATCAGGACACTATGGGTGCTTATGACCCTAGTATGACACAACAATTTTTTAACCCATTTGAAGACGCTGTAGTACAACAAACCATATCAGATGTCTTAGAAGCAGGAGAGCAACAAGATATAGCTGCTAGAGCTCGTGAGATCGGTGCTGGTGCATTTGGTGGTAGTAGAGCAAGACTTGGTGCTATGGAGCGTAGAGAGGCGTTAGGAGAAGGCTTAGCACAAGCATTAGGTAGAATCAGACAACAAGGATTTAGTGAAGCACAAAGAACTGGTCTTGGAGAGTTTGCAAGACAACAACAGGCAAAAAGAACTGGTGCACAAGGCTTAATAGGTATTGGCACAGGTCGAGGTAGTGCAGCAGGAAACTTAGCACAAAGACTAGCTGGATTTGGTGGACAAATGACTGATTTAGGAGTAACACAAGAGCAACTTAGATCTGGTCAAAGAGGTGAATTAGCAGGCTTTGGTGCAACAGGAAGAGGTATAGCTGAAACTGGATTAGGAAGAATATTTGAACAACAAATGGGACAACAAATGAGACCTCTAGGAGTTTTAGGACAAATAGGTTCTATGTTACCAGGTTATCAAGCTTCTAAAACACAGATTGATTCACAATATGGTATGCCAACAGATCCTACTGCCGCAGGATTAGGTGCAGCATTTAGTGCGTACGGAGCATTAGCTCCAAGACAAGGAAGTAGTTAATGAACTTTATGAATCGTAAAATGTTTCAGGTTGGTGGAACTGTTACTTATGCAGATGGCAGAACTGATAACATAAGTATAGAGGACTTTAAACAACAAATTAGTGCACTTTCAGATGCAGATTTATTTGCATTAAGAAATAGTGCCGATGCAGGTCAAATATTTATTAGCCCTGAATTAAAAACAATTTTAGATTCAGTCACAGATAGAAAATCAATACCAATTACACAAAATATAGGACGTCCAGCAAGCATTTCATCATTAAAAGATGTTGGTAGAATTGCAAAAGGATTGTATCTACCAGCAATTAGTGGATTAACTAGACAAATATTTTCAGAAGAACAACTTGCTAATATGCCTGCTGTTCGATCAGTTGCAGAGTATGATTCACCTTTTTATGGAGAAGGTGTTGAAGGTTTTAGAGAAACAGCAGAAAGAGGTGGTAGGTCTGCTGAAGAAATAGCAGCAATATTAAAACCTTCTGTGCAAGATTTTGCAGAAGAAGTAGATGAAATATCGACACCAGTTGTTGAAACAGAAGACACATTAGACATAGACATACCTACAAGTATGACAGATGTAGAACCAAAAACTTTTACACCTGATATAGATGCTATGAGTGAAATGTCAACGACTTTAGGTACAAGGTTTGAGCCTGGAAGCGTTGGTTTTGAAAGAGAACAAGGAAGAAGATTAGCTTTTGAACAAGACATGATAGGCAGAGATCAGTTTGGTAACATTATAGAAAGACCAGATGAAATACAGTTGCCACCTGATGTTAAAGATGAAATAGACAAAACTTTATTAGAAATAACACCTATTGAAAATTTAGTTGATGTAAATAAAACAGAGGAACAATCAAAAGCTGAAAATCTTGTTAAGTTTGAACCACCAGAATTAAAACTAACAAAGGTTGATACCGAAGCATTAGAGGAAAGAGATATTGCAAAACCACCTCCTGTTGTAAAAGAAACTACAGGTATATTTGGTTCTGACAGATTTTTAGATTTTATTAGAAATGTTGGTGGTCAATTAGTTTCTACTGGTCAGTTAGGTGAAGGTTTAGCAGCAGGTGCAGCAAAAGCTGCTGAAGAAAGAGCAGCAAGAGATTTACTAGAAGAACAAGAAAAGAAAAAGTTTGAAAGAGAATTATTAATTGCAGGTGTTAAAGCAGCTGGTGATGACGATAAAGATATAATGAAAGCTGATAAAATTTTAGAGCTTAGCGATCGTTTGAATACAGACATAGGTGAATTTCAAGGTGGTTTAGCTGCTACAGGTTTTGTTGATTTAGCTATAGAGACGATAGAAGAAGCTCAAGCCCGTGGAGAATCTGTAGGTGGTGTTTTTGGTTTGGCTAACGCTTTGGTAGATAAAGGCTTTGCTGCAATTGGTATGGGTAAANATTTTGAAAATTTATCTGCACAAGAAAAAGTTAATAAATTAGTTCAAGTGGTCAGACAAAAAAATCTTCAAGCTATATTAGGAGAATCAGGTAGAACCATATCAGATAAAGATAGAGCAATTATTCTAGAAGTTTTTGGTGACTTGTCTGTATTTGAAGATCCGTCTATTACTTTAGGTAAACTTAGAGAATCAAGAAGAGGATTAGCTGATAGTAATGCAGCACGTAAAAGAAAAATAGAGTCAGGCAGTGACTTTTTAAGACAACAAGGTACTTATGGACAACAATTCTATAGTGATTTATTACCTAGTTTATCTTTAATAAAAGATGTTGATCCTTTATCCTCTCAGTCTCTATTAGTTTTACAAAGAATTATAGGACAAATGGATCCAGAAAAAAGTGGCACAGTTGCTGGTGTAAAAACAATCAATTTAACACCTGAATAAAATGGCAAGGTTTAGAGTAGTGATAGCACCAGGAGTTGCACATATTATTGATGCAGCTAACGAAGATGAAGCAAGAAAAAAAACAAAAGCCGAAATAGCTAAAGGCGCTGTATCACCATTTTATGATGAACTATTTTTTGACTATGAGACTGGCGTTGATCCAAAAGACCCTCTTTTAGCTGAAGAAGCAAGGGGTATCAGACAGAAATTAGGTAGAGCTGAAACTGAATCAGAAGAAAACAGAATTTTAAATCAAATTTTAAGTAGAGTGCAAAATAGTGAAACTCCTATTGAACAAGAAGATATTATGGACAATGAAGTTGGTCCAGCAGGGTATGTAAGAAACACAAAAGGACAATTAGCTCTTACGCCTTATGGCTTAGAGCTTTTAGGATTACCAGTACAACAAAGAACATTACAGGATGGTAGTACAATAAATTTAAACACGATAATAGATGAAAATAGTTTTAATCTTAAAACAGGAGATTTAGCCGATTTTTCTGGTATTACAGGTCCAATAGTAGGAACAATCGCAGCTTTTTTACCTCAAACTAAAATATTAAAAGCTTTTACAGCTTTATTTGGTGGTAGAAAACCTCTTGGTAATACATTTACTGCTGGAGTAGCTGGAGCTGCAGGTAAAGGTGCAGAAGAATATTTAGACACTTTAGAAGGCTTCCAACTACAAGATAGAGACGAAATAGAAGATCTTTTGAAAGAGGAGTTTGTGATAGGTTCTGTAGGGCAAGGAGTGTTTGGAGAAGCGCCAGCTGCTATTTATAGAATGTTTTTAGGTAAAAGAGCTCCTATAGACAACCAAAGAATTGTATATCAAATGTCAAGAAATAGATCATGGTCAGACGTTGCTAAACTAGATGAAGATTTAGGTAGGATAGCCACAGAAAAAGAAATTAAAAAAGCAATTAAAGATGGTAAGGTAAAAAAGTTTGAATATTCCTATAATAAAGTCTCGGGTGCTATACCATCTCAAGAAACTTTAGGCAGATTATTACCTGGTCGTTTACAACAATTCTCTGAATCTGTTATCGGTAACAATAGAGATAAAGTCAATATAAAAGCTTTACAACAAGAATTAAATTATTTATTACGTGGTATAAAAAAAGAAAAAGAAGCTTTGACATCTTACATATCAGAATCTTCTAAAAAAGGTTTGGATGAATCTATTAACAAATCTTATCAAACATTAAGAGAAAGAGAACAAGATGTTACTGAAACTCTACAACAACTTCTAAAAGATATAGGTGCAGATGTAATCGAAGCAGGCAATTACGGAAACATTCCTAGTCGTTTTGAATTTGGTTTAGCAGTCAAAAATACATTGTCTGATGCACGAAGAGCAGTTACTAGAGAAAGTGGTAATAGATATAGAGAAGTTGATAAAAAGTTTTTAAATTTAGTAAGCCAAGAAGAAATAACTATTGACAAATTTGGCAATCCAGTTGTAGGTCAGCTCAAAGATGAATTAGGTAGATCTAAAGCAAGGATATCTAATATAGCTATTAATAATATTATTTTAAAACATCTAGACGTTGGCGATAATTTAATTAAACAGTATAAAGATTCTAGTAATTTATGGAAATTGCAACAAAGTGGGGTGGAAACACCAGCTAGTGTGGTAGTGCAATTAGAGGCTGTCTTAAAAGAAATGAGAAAAAGAGCACAAGATGCTATTGATAACGATGGGGTTGGTGGAGTAAATCTNAGACAAATTAGAAATGACATATCTAAAATAAGAGAAATCACTACAGAAACAATAGAAGCTTCACAAGAAAGAAAATTACTTACAGATGTTTTAAGCACACTTGACGATACAAAAATAGTTAATGGTAGAACTTTAGGTAATGGCGATAGCATACTATCTGAAATAGAAAAAGATGGTGGCAAAGCCATAGCACAAGCTTTAGAAAATTCTGGTTTTAGGATTTTGCCTGCTGACCAACTTGAAATTAAAAAAGCGGTAGATGATTTAAGAGATGCAAACAAACTGCATTACGAAAGAATGTTGCCTTTTGAAACTATAGAAATGGATAGACTAATATCTAATGCAAAAAAAGGATCAATAAATGCAGATAGAGTTTATAAAGATGCTATTTTGAATGGTTCTGCACAAGATCTAAAAAATATATTTCGTGCATTAGCTGAATATGATGATTACATAAAGGTTGATAAAAAGAGAAGAAAGACATTGCCGAATGGTGAAATAGATTTACATCATTTTGAAAATAAACTAAAAGCACAGTTAAAACAAAGATTATTTAATGATGCTTTTCAAAGAGCGACAAATGATGGGTTAACTGACATAAATTTTACAGAATTTGCCAGAGAAATGAAAAGATATGATAGAGAAAACTTAGGTAAATTTGAAGAACTATTCAGAGATCCTGCTACAAAAATAAGCACTGGTAAGGATGTATTAAATACTATTACCCAACTAAATTTAATAAGTCCAAGATTAAAACCATTAGCAGTAAAAAATCTAGTAAACAATTTTACTAAAAAAAATGCTGGTGAAGGTTTGGATGCTAGTGAACAAGGAAGAGCTTTTATTAGGGGACTTACTGAATTAGCTGAAGCCTCAGACGCTAGACTTAAATTTGAGGCAAATAGAGCTATAGCAAGATTGCCTGATGTTGGTATTGAAGAAACTGTTAACACTATTTTTAGACCAGGTGCTTTCGCAAACATTAATGCTGTCAAAGAAACAGTAAGTCCAGAAGTCTTTAACAGTATTCAACAAGCAAGTATGCAAAGACTATTATCAAAGTCTATTGATTTTAATGGTAAAGGCAAAATTACAGATATTTTTAAACATCAAAATTTAAAAAATTCATTAGACTCATATGGCGATGAAACTCTTGAAGCCATGTTTGGTAGAGAAATTACAAAAGATTTAAGGCAATTTCAAAGACAAGTTGATGCACTTACTGTTGGTGAAAAAGGTAGAAGTGGTGGAGCTGGTGGATTAGTCGCTGCTGGTTTAGCTGCTACTATTGTATTTAACCCATTGTCAACATTACCTGTTTTGACAAGTTTAGCTATAGCCAGAGGTTTATTTAACAATAGAGCATTTGTAAGTTTAATGTCGAAAACAGATCCTGGTTCTATAGCACAAGCTATAAGAATATTTAACACAACCGCAAGACAATTTGGCCTTAGGTTTGTAGATGGTGAACTAGTGCCTTTTGCAACAGAAACCACAGATTTCTTTAACAGGGGTATTGATGCAGGTGCTACAGCTATTGGCATATCAAATGAAGATATAGATACTGGTGTAGAAGAAAGCACTGGCATAATAGATAATATAAGACAAAGAATTATTGATGTTACAAAGCCTATAAATATACCGCCCCCATTACCCCAAGTAGATACTACCCAAGCATCTGTAGATCCTTTATCCCCAGAACGTCTTGACTTTGCTGAACGTATTGCAGGTAGACCTGTAGTTTAAGTGTCCTCAAAGAAGGTAGGATCAACGGCAACAAACCTTTTAGCTGGTCTGCCTTTACCACCTACCTTTATTTCAACCTCTTGTATTTCTCCTGCGTTCATAAGCCTTTCTATTATCTCTTTTACTTCATAAGACTTCATACTACGAAAGAGTTCATGCCTATCTACCTCACGTTTGGAGATCCCCTCGCCATTTCTTGATCTTATAAACGATAAGACCTGTTTAATTTTAGATTCCATGGCACTACTTGCTACCTTATCTCTACAAGCTTCTATAAACAATAAATCGTAATATCTAATAAAATCTACCGCCCATTGTGTAATATCGCCTGTAATCGCTCTAGCGTCCGCATTTGAAGCCAGAGTACAAAGTAATGACAAACGCATAGCTTTTTCCTTAGAACGGCTTAGAAGAGGCTCTAGGTTGTCTTTTTCTAGTATATCTTGTCGTTTTACGATCTCTCTTGCAAAATCTTGCAGTATTTCTTCTGATTCTCTATCAAAGTTTAATACTATCTGGCTAAGATCTATCTCNGCNTTGTCNCNNGCAACATCATCCATGTTACCTCTTTGCCTTCTAATGTAGTTGANCCAGTTNACTATTGATGTAGGTGGNTCTTTAAATCTTNTAAGTTCGCCTACNCTTCTTGGNTCTTTNGATTCAACNACTACAAACCTATTNAGAAAGCCATCTGCTATACGNCCACTATTGAGTGCTTTGTANAAGTTNTTTGGCACNGATAANCCNACAAGNGTTATAGCTGGTTTATGTGTAACACGNCTCATCATCATCTCTTTGTATTGTTCCTGGACNTTCATAAGCGANTAGTTNTCTGGTCTTAAAGTACCATGACACCTGCCCCATGCTTCCATAAGTGTTTGAATACCATCTTCTCTATTAGTGTTTTGTGAGTTNCTTATGGCTTCTAGTCTTTTACCAAACTCATCCATAATGGTTATTTGTGTAGGTCTCATNTTTAATACAGAGTGAACAGCACCACTAGATGTGTAGCCATCTCCTACAACTAGCTTCTCATGATCACTAGCGTTAAGCACTGACTCTACAAATGTCTTGATATTTTCTTTGCCTTGACCAGACTTAGCGATACCCATAAAATACATAGACGAAAAGTTATTCATATTGGTTCTATATATACGACCACAGCTAACACTAGCTAAAGATAGTGCACCGATTAAGGATAGCTCTGGTTGTGGCACTTGTGCTATCTCTTCACAAAACTTAAACATGTCTTTGAGTAAGCCAGGTGGATTAAATAGATCTTTTGGTTTTTGTATGGTTTCTGAGGCTTGTATGAATAAAGGTGCTATCTGATTCTTTCTATCGTGCGTACTCTTAACACTTTCTACTACGCCATCTATCTCTGCTTGTGGTAGTGGTGGAGTGTTTTGTTTGTTCCAATTATGCAAAAATATTTTNACAAATTGTAGGTTTACATTTTTAGAGATAAGATAGCCTGCAATCCTAGCCGCTCCATCGTTTCTTGAACCTTCNTGCACACCCTCTAATGAGAANGGTGCTGTCTGTACGCTTGATTCTGTTTTAGGTACACCAGTTATCTTTGTAAACTCGACTTCAGTAAAGTCTGGTAAGTCATTATGATCGTGTATCTTCCAATCAGGAAAGGTTATGGGTTTGTATATTTGACCGTTAGCGTGTCTGCTCCAGGGTGCAATAATTAAACCACCTACNCCTCTAATATCTATAAGTCTNTCTATNGGNGTTTCAGCAGTTCTTCTTGTNGCAAANGTGGTATAGTTTTGTGGGTTGTTATAATAATAATGCATACCCTTACCAGTAATAACTTTGAAAGGACATGCAGGTAGATTCTTCTCTACCCAGTCCATAGCCTCTGGCGAGTCTGCATCTACAACAATAAATGATCCACATACAAGAGCTACAACAAGGTTGTCCCTGTCCTTAAACCATGATTCTACAAGGGTTCTAGGGGGTCTTTCCTCTTTGTATTGTTCCCAACCTTTTAAAAAAGGTGGTGGCTTTTTGTTAGATCTTTGTAAAGGAACGACATTATAACCTTCGTCATAGTAGGCAAGTGCTTGCTCTAAGGATGTATCGTCCTCAGTGATATTGAGCTGAAACACACTAAGCTTCTGTTACTAATATCTCTGATACAGGTCCATAAATAGATTCAAAATCCAATCTGCCGTCTGTAGCTTTGATAATTTGTTTAGCTTGATTAATCGTAGGTTGTCTATAACCATAACGCCATGCTTTACAGGATGCTTCAGAGCACCCAAACTTTTCGGCAGCTTCTCTTTGTCCTAAAAACTCTATGTATTCTTTTAATGTGTACGGTTTAACTTTTCTATTAGTATGATTTGGTTTAACACCTAATGTTTCAAATTCTTTTAATTTTTTTGTTGCTAATGTCTTTGTTCTGAAATAATAATTTGCTTGCCACAAAGTATTTTCTTGGTTTTGATTTTCCATAAACTCTCCTTATAAATTTATTTGTAAATTTAATTTTACATATGGTAACGATTAAGTATATAATGTGCAAGTTAATTTTAATTTAAGAGGAGAAAAAAATGACGTTAACAAGTAGAATCGTATCTCCGAGTCAGTTGGTACAAAGCCAAGGTGCAAANATCNTGGTGTATGGTATGGCTGGTTCTGGAAAGACAACACTGGCAAAGACGTGCCCAGGTAAGGTGCTTGTAATAAGTGCTGAAGCTGGACTGTTATCTATTAAAGATGCAGACAACGTTGATGCTATCGAAGTAAAAGAAGCATCTGAAGTTATGGAACTTCATGACGCTTTAAAATCTGGCACCTTACAATATGACACAGTTGTTTTAGATTCAGTATCTGAAATAAGTGAGATCTTGCTTACATGGGAGAAATCTCGCAGTAAAGATCCAAGAATGGCATATGGTAATGTCCAGGAATCTGTCACAAATCTTATGCGTGCGTTCAGGGATCTAAACATGCACGTACTATTTTTGTGCAAAGAAGATGTAGTCAATGATGATGGCATACTGAAACATGCACCTAAAATGGTTGGCACCAAACTAGGCGAATCAATAACATATTTCTTTGATGAGGTATTAGCACTTAGAGTTATTGATAGCCAAGATGATGAAGGTAAAACTGTTTTACACAGATGGTTGCAAACAGTTCATTCACAAGGCTATAAGGCTAAAGATAGAAGTGGTAA
>FUFK010042499.1_pt1 | contig 15495 bp, 18 predicted proteins | sample 1021851 | NCBI WGS metagenome assembly FUFK01 (sample SAMEA51879418, study PRJEB19060) | metagenome | reverse complement strand
AATTGATAGATCCACTGTCAAAGGTAAAGGTTAGTGTCGTGTTCGGAGAGGAAAAAGAACTTGTTGCGATCTTACCAAAGATTGTACCTGTAGCACTGCCAATAACTTTAACTCTACGACCTACATGATGTGTCGATGTAATGTTAGACGCTACAGTAATGCTGGTAGCAGAGGCTCTCGTAAAGGTAGTAGTGCCATCACCATCACCTAATAAGAACCATTCTTTGTCATTCCATACTGTTCTAACATCTTTAAGTTGTTCTCTAATAGCGTTATTAACGTCAGAAGGTGACATACCCTCAGAGATATTAACTCCATTAATAGCTGTATTACTACTAGCTGTTGTGCTGTAACTTGATACTGTCATTTATTGTTCCTTTTTTTGATCTTTTTGTCCTGTTAGTGTGTCTGCAAAATCTAATACCCATTGTTGGGTTTCAGGACTAGTACCTGCAAAAACTGTCCCAACTTTTCCAAGATGTTTAACATAAGCATCTACTCCTTCAGTATTTGCAATATCAGTTCCTTTCAAAAGCCACTTAACAATTTTTGGATTTGTTAAAACCTCTGATCCTCCAACTAAATACAAACCTGTCATAAAAACTTTAGATAATCCTGAAACCTTACCCTCTACTACTGCTCCAGCATAAGATAACTGACCTATTAAACTGTTAGCTGTTCCTGATGGATTAGAAAAAGTTTGCCCAGATTGAGCAATTTTTTCAGATATGACAGCTAATCTATCTAAATCTTTTCTTAAATCTTTATATTTTTTACTAGAAAATAAAACATCTTTAGCTTGGGGATCAATTTTATTCCAATTATTTAAAAATATATTGCTGTTAAAAACATCTGAATACACATTGTCATCTAAATTTACACCTGATCCTGATTTTAATTTACCTAATTTTTGAATTATAGCATTTTGAATATAAGCAAACTCATCAGGATTTAATGTCTTTTTTAAACCGCTTATGTAAGTTGGTCCATTACCAGCAGATGTCATCAAATATTTAACTATTCTATCTTGATCTACATTTTTTATAGGTTGTAAGACATCTTCAATTCTTTTTAAACCAGCTTTATAGTAACGATCTGCTCTAATTAATTGATTATAAGCTTTTTGATCTGTATTTTTTAAAATAGTTTTTAAATCTTCAGATATGGCTCCATACAATCTTTTATATTCTGCTTTAGATACATCATCAATTAAAGTAGCATTAGTTAGTTTACCACCTATCATGGTTCTGTAATTTCTTAATTCTGCAAAAGTTAATCTACCATCAGCTATTTTGTCTTTAATTTCTGTTCGTAGTTTATCTAGTCCTTGTGTTTGCAACACACTAGGTTTTTTTCCTACAACTATTGTTTCACCTACTTTTAAAGAAGGATCTTCTTTAGCCATTTTTTTTGTAACTACTTTAGTTATATTGGCACCAGAAGGTGTAGCTAATTCATCTAATAAAGAAACAAACTGAGTTGGGTTAGTTAAAAATTCTTCACCAGCGACATTATTTATTCTCTTAAATGATTCATCATATAATTTTCCTGATGTTGTTTTAAATTGTGTAACACCATTTTCTATTCCATCTTTTACTATGTTTCCTAATTTTAAAGTGTTTACATTTGCTGGTTTGCTTACTAAATAATTAGTAGTATTTATTAAACTTTCTCCCATTTCTTTTTGCATTTTAGTCCCAGCATCAGCAATACTTTCTTTAGCCACAGGAATATTTCCTAAAATATAGGTCATATCATTTAATAAATTACCTGTAATTTTAGCTTCAGAAACCATACCCATTGATCTTGGTTGCACATTTGATTCTTCAAATATTTTTAAGTTGTTTGCAGTTTTATTACTTTGATTTTTTGTAAAACCTTTAAATGGTGCTTTTATTCCTTTTAAAATAAAAGGTCCTGCAATTTCTGACACACCACCTACACCAAAATCAAAAGCTCTTTGAAAGGCTCTTTCTTTGGGTGTTCTATCTATTACACCACCTTGTGATTGAAATATCATATCAGCAACTTCACCGCCTGTTGCTTCTCCAGTACCAGCTCCAATCATACCACCAACCACTTTACCTACAGGTGTTGGAGAATACTTTGCTCCAAGATATGCACCAGTTATATTAATAGGTATGCTTGTAATAGCTCTACCACCAAACTCAGCTATATCGCCTATATCAAAACCTTTTGGATTTATAACTTGTGCTGTACCATCTTTTTCTATGGCAAAATTACTTCCCATTTTAGCAGAGTCAGGGTACATTTTTTTTATGGTAGCTTCTTTTGAAGCATAATTAGGAGCAAGACCTAATTTAAACCTCTCTGCTAAAGAAACGCCTTTTGATTGATCGATTTTTAGATTTTTTATTTGTTCTATAGTAAATCCTTGATCTTCAATAAAACTATCAATAGTTTTATCACTAGCATTGTTTTCCATCAATTCTTTAACTTTTAATTTTGTTTGTAATAATGAACTCATTTAAAATCCATATTTCTCTTTTTGTTTTTGTTTATCTTCAACTTGAAATACACCACCATTATCTACCCATTGATCTAATGCTTTAGGATCATAACTAGCTACAGCTTGGCTTATTGTTTTATTTAAAATTCGTTTGTATATTTCAAATGCTCTCCTGTAATCATCATCTGTTTTAAAAAAACCAGCATTAAATTCTTTTTTTAATCTTTCTAATTCTTGGTCTGTGACTGCCGCACCACTTCTATCTTTTAATTCTATATTAAATAATTTTGCAAAAACTGCTTGGTTTAATCTTCCCTCTGCACCTTTTAATTTATCAGGTAAAAATTCTCCAGCACCTATGCCTTTGATCCCACCTTCTTTTGATACAATATTTTCAACTTCTTGAGCTACATTTATTGCTTCACTCCAGTTAAACCTAGCAAAATCATCACCTATATCTTTTACTTTTTTATTAATATTTTCTTGCTCTAGTTCAGTTTCACCTGTAGCTAAAGCAATACTATCTGTTTTATCTTCTTTATTTTCATTTCTATTTAAATAGGGTTTAAGAAGAACATCTAGTGTGTTTATTGCAGTACCTGTACTTTCATCTATTCTTATAATATTCCCTGTTCCAATATTACGAGTAACTTCTTTTGCCTCTGTCTCTGATAAATCTATACCTCTTGCTTTTGCATAACTTTGTATTGATTTCCAACTATCATCTGTTTTAGTAGTATCAGGTTGTAAAGATGAACGAATATTAGCTAATGCTCCTAGTTCAGAAAAATCAGCCATTCGTCTTTGATTTCTTAACTGATTAGCATTTTGAAATGCTGTTCCAATAGATTGTCCTAAACTTGTTGGCATAGGTTGATAACCAGCTTGGGCTAATAATCCAGTACCTAAATCTTGTGCATATTGTGATCCAACAAAACCTAATAAACCTTTTGGTTTCTGAGGTGCTATGAGTTGATTTAATTTTTGACCTATTACTTGATCTAATATTGAACTATTAAATTGTGTTTTTTGATTCATTAAAAGAACCCTCCTAGAAGTCCTCCTCCAATTGCACCAAAGAGAGGATTACCAAACATAGAGTTACCATCTATTTGACTTGCAATATTAGCACCTGTTAATGCACCACCTAGTAATCCAGCACCTGTGTTTCTAAAAACAGGTTGTGTTGATACTGTTTGTGTTGGTACTGGTGAACCTAATGCACCTAAATATTGATTTAGTTTAATAAATGGTTTTTGTTGTTCGTAATCAAAACGAGCAATAGCATCTTGTAATTTTGTTTGTTCAATAGCTTCTTTATCTGCACCTACTTGTGCTAGTCGTGATACATCATTGTAGTCCATCTCGCCTAGTTGTGGTGCTGTCATCATTGTTTGAGCCTGTAATGCCCTTTCACGATTAAACTGATCTCCGTAAACTTGATTAGCTAATCTACCTAATGAATCTGATAGAATTTCTTGATTTGCACCTGATCCTAAACGACCTGCTTTACTAAATTGTGATTGTACTTTTGATGTTACATCGTCAGCCATTTGATTAAATAAGGCTTGTGAGTAAGGGTTTGTTGTAGGAGATAAGAAATCTCCAGCTAATGTTTGTTGAGCCAGATTTTGTGATTGATTCAATAACGGATTACCAGCGATAGCTCTTGCAGAGGCTAAATCTAATGCGGCTTGTGTTTCTGCGGCTGGAGTTACAAAAGTATTGTTTGGAAAAAAGTTTGGTGTATCAGATTCAAACAAATCTTGGCTGTAATCAATAGCTTGTTCTAAGTATGGTCTAATAAACTCTGATGGTTCAGCAGATGATGTAGTTGTTACGTTTTGTGGTGATGATCCTTTTGACATTTTATATTTCCTTATTTAGTAAGTATGCTTTGACTCTAAATCCTTTCAATTTTCTTACCCAACCTTTTCGCCCAGCGACTTCAAGGTGAGTACAGTTTTCTTTCTTTGCAAATTTTTCTATAACTTTTTGTATTCTTTCTAACCAGTTTTCTAGGTTTGTTCCTCCAGCTAAAAAGTATCGTAATACTTTTGACTGAGGGTATTGTGCTATTTCAGTTACGACAGCACTTTCGACTCTATTATTATTCCAACTAATAAATAGTTGCATACGATCATTANCTAATCCNTANANTATNTCTTNAATACTATAGGTTTCGTCTAATGCTTTTTCTAACAATGGAGCTACTTGACTCCATATAAACTCAACATCTTCACTAGGTACTCTAGTGACGACATTACCCAATGACACAGTATGATAAGTTTTGGTCTGTGTTTCCTGAACTTGCATGAGTTAGTGTGGCACTCCCATTTGATCTTGCAGAAACATGAAGTCCGTTTAATGCTGTTCTACCATTTGTAGTTGTTGGCATAAACAGTATCACAGAATTACCACCAATACGAGCATCGGTTAAGGTAGTCGATGTAGCACTAGCAGTTAATGTTATTGTTCCTGTACTGTTAAGTTTACCATTGATTGTATTGTTCAATGATGTTGAAACTAATCGTAAATGTTGTCCTGTATCAGGTATCGATAAAGGTACTTGAGGAAATTGATTATCTGCCACCTTCAGGTCTCGCTTCTATATCTACACCTGACATGGTGTTAAAGTTACCTGTCACACTTACCCTAATGCGATGATATCGAGATGTACTCCGTAAAGGACAAGTGCCAGTATCATTAGTGCTAACAGCACTGCCAGTTGTTGTGGTGTCAAGTTGTGATTGCCTCGTAATCGGTGTTATTGTTACAGATGTATTTGTTGTTCCATCAACAATAGGTCTGCAATTAATTAATGTTGATCTTTTACCTTTTGCACCTTCAAACTCTGTCGTATCAACTGTAGCAGATAGACTGTTTGCAATAAACTTTCCAAACTTATTAGCAGAGTTAAAACCAGCTAGACCGACAATACCTTCTTTATAAAAGTACGAGTCTAAAGATTTAGGTAAGTTATCTAAGTCACCAAGAACATCTAAACTTTCTAAGGTAGTAAATGCTTCTTGTGATGCACTAGCAATAAACTGTAAGTCTTGTCCACTACCTGTACTCCATTTATCGACTGCGTAGTTGTAAATTAATAACTTATTGTTTGTAGTTCCTGTAGCTCCTGATCCACGATAAGACCATACAACAATACTATTGTTGGGATCGACAGCAGAGGTAATACCATCAAGGTTAGAAGATAAGTCCTCAAAGAAGAAGTTATCTACTTTTGCATTTCCTATTGGTGTTAATTGTTGTCCACCTGTTAGTTTGTAAAAACCATCTTGTGCTAAAAAGAAAACCATGTTTCCGTAAGAAGCAACAGACTTAGGTGCAAATGCTCCAATGTTATCTGCTATTTTATTAAACTGAAAGATTAACGGAGTACCTACATATTCCATTCTGTAGATAGCTTTCTCCATAAAGATTACACCAGCACTTTCACCACCTACGATGGCTTGAATATTACCATGTGATCCTACAATATCTTGAAAACCTGATTGTGTCGCTTGGCTAGGTGTCCATGTAGAACTATCATTAATACCTGACCATTTTACTCGTTGGTTATATAGTAGTAGAACTGATTCTGTTGTATATCCAGCTACTACAAAGTCTCTAATCACTGCGATGTATTTTGCTTTTAATGATACAAGATCACTAAAGGCACTATCTACACCTTCTTCAAACTTTTGTATGTTGTCTGCATGGTTAGTAGCGATGATATTTGATCCAAACTGTGTAAATGCCCAAAAGTCTCTAGCGTTTTCTGTAGTAGAGTTGTTGTAGCCACCAGATTTACTTTTATCTTGAAAGACAAGAGAGGAGTCCATCTGATAAAGTTTAGTAGCATCACCAGCATAGTTTGTAGAACCACTAGCACCAAAACTTGTAAATAAACCAACAGCACTACCTGTTAATCCTGTACCACTTAATGCCTGAAAACCAGCTAGGCTTTTATACCCTTTTGCTAAAGGTAAGACATTATCAACTACTAAAGCACCTGAGTTCTCGTAAGTAGGTAAGTCAGCTTGTAAATCACCAAACTCAATCATCTACACCACCTGTGGTGTGGACATCTGTAAAGGAGAAGATGTAGTTGATCCTCTCATAGAAGTTTCGTTAGCATTTTTTAATGCTTCTTTATACAGAGTTGCCCAAGTATTTATCCTTTCGTCTTGCATAATAAATGGTGCAGACTCTGCTAGTGAACCATATAAGTACAATTCAGGATAGTTTGTTAATATTGTATTTGTTGTATTGTCGTCTGATAACGAAGTTATATTTTTATAATAATTAATTTGTAATGTTGTTGCTGAGTCAGGTGCAATACCTAAAAGAATATTTGTACCGACAATAGTAAAATATGTAGGTTTGCCACTACTTTGACTGACATTATACTTGTTGTAAAAATCACTGTTGTTTATAAATTTTAATGTGCAGTATGGATTACTTTGATAAATAACTGTTGTCGCTTCAAGATAACCTGTAGGCAAAGCATAGCTTTGAGTACCAGCAACTGTTGTGATTGAAGTATCAGTGTTTACCATTTCTCTAACTCGTAACTCTCTATTGAGTCTAGCCTCAGTTAAAGTAATAAAATCACCTAAGTATGCAGTGAGATCACTTCTATTAAGGTAGTTTGCAATAGTAGTTTTGAGATTGGAGTATGTGTCTAATGCCATTATAAGTTACCTGTATATATTCTAAAATGTCTGTTATCAGAGTCGTTTAACCAACGAAAAAATCTAGTTTTATCTAAGACTTTACCATTGTAATTTAAGATGCCTTGTTTAGCTAATTGATGTACGACTATGTTAGGCAGTCTAGCAACACGATAACCTTTTTCATGCTGAAATGCTTTTGCTTTATATGCACCTTCNTTTTGTGCTTTTTTATTAGCATCTAGGATTTCTTTNATNGTTGCNNGATCTTGGTAGTTTTCAATATGATATTTATTCTCAGCTTCATCAACTATAAGATTTGTTTTAACTGATGATTGATCGTTAGGATCGTTAAGTGAGAATTTTTTTGTCATTACTTTATCGCTTTAGCTATCATCGCATCAATAGTGTCTTTCATGGATAGACCTTGATTACCTGAGATGCTTAACATTGGATCGTATTTACGATCACCCATTGATGTTTGTTTAGATTGTTTTTTGCCATCGCCTTTAGAAATCATTTGGTCTGATTTTTTTGCGTTTTCTACAACCTTAAACAACTTTGATGTATGTTTTTTGTTTGTGAATATTGCCATTTGTTCCTCTCTATATGTAAAGGGGGTGCATTAAACACCCCCAGTCCTTTAGCTACAATTATGCAGTTAAGTTAAATATTCCGTAGTTTGCGTTTGGTGCTTTTGCACATAAAGCATACTCAGCTAAGAGTAGCTTCTTGTCAGAGTCACCAGTCTTTGCAAGATCAGTAGTTTGGAATGGTCTCAAGAAATCAACACTCCACATATCCATTTGTAGGATATCTACATCTGTTNGCNTTTTGATGTCTGTTTGGTACGAAAGCTACCTCACCGAAATCNGATACATAAATGTCAGTAGTACCGATTGATACTCTGTCACTCGCATCTTTGTATTTCGTTGCAACCCCAGCAAAAGCTGAAGCTAGTTGCTTGTGTGATGGTGACATCATTACTGTCTCAGGCTCTCCACCTAATTCAAAGGCTTTTAAAAGACCAGCTTTTAATAGTGCCTCTGTAAAGGTTCTGTTAGTACCACCAGCGATTGCTGTTGCACCTGTACCAGCAGGACTTGCTGATGGTGAACCATTGGTTGAGAAGTTACCAGCAGATGATGATGTTCCAGGTTTGTTACCACCATACCATGTTCCAACAGAAGCAGTTTCTCTTGCAGTTGTTGCGTTACCAGCGACTTTTGCATTTTCGATTCCTACTAATGCTCTTTCCATGTCTCGCTTGAGTTCTTTACCCATCTTTGCAAGTTGATAAGCCATCTGTGTTGACATACCAGCATTATCTACTGCATCGTCTGTACCTGAAATAGTTACTGATTTTGCAGAGATTTGGGTATAGTTGTTAAGTCTAACAGTTGCAGTTCTTGCATCGCCTGTGTAGTCATCACCTTCGATTTGTGCGTTTGCACCAGCGTCAGCTAGTGAGTCTGTCTGCCATTCGTATAGTGTGTTTGTTGCTGTACCTTTTGATGCGTTGCTCATAAAAGGAGTTTCAGTCGGTGAAATATTGTAAATTACATCAGCTAAATCTTCTCTTATAGAGTTTGCACCATCATAGGTATCAAAAGTATTGGTTGGTTGTGCCATTACTTATTCCTTTCTATGTTGTTGTTATTGAGAATACAATTCTTGTAAAACAGAAACAGCGTCATTCACTTTTCCTGTCTTTTTAAGATTTGCTTTTTTAGATTTCAAACGCTTTGCAACTTCATTATCGTCTTGAACTTTAGCACTAGATGAACTGACGACCTTAGATACCTTTGTTACTTTTTTATTTTTCAGGTTAGCTTTTTTTAACTTATCGTAACGATAAGCATTGGCTAACATAATAACGGATCTATGATCTACTAACATATTTATTTCTTGGTCTGTGTAACCAATGTCTTTGGCNTAGTTTATTAANTTCTTTGTAAACTCTGCACCNTTTTCTTTGTCAGCGTAGATAGGTAGTTTCTGAGCAAGAAGTTGTTTTTGCTGTTCAAGATAAGCGTTGTATTGTTTTGTTTGCTCCTCTTGTTTTTCAGCCTGTATTCTTTCTTGCTCTTGATTAGCTTTCTCTATTAATTCTTTCCTTCGATCTTGTTCTGCTTTTATACGAACATACTCTGCTGGATCGTTTTCATAAAGATTATCTAAATCTGCCTTACTAGGTTCAGCTTGTTTTAATTGTTCGGACAATACTTGNANTTGNTTTTCGTATTGATCTCTTTTGATTTTAGCCTCCTCGTTCTGCCTAGTGTATTCATTTTTTAATTCTTCTACACTCTTTCTATCTTGCGATAGTTTTTCGGTTTTACGAGTATAATCACTTTGTCGAGAATAACCTTTCGTGAGTTCATCAAGGGTGACTTCTTGTTCTTGTCCATCGACAACAACTTTATAAAGTTCCTGACTAGTTTCAGATGGTTGTTCATCTTCAATTTGATCGATTAGTTCATCATCGTCAAAAGCATCTTCGATATTCGTTTCCGAGTCGCTTACCTCTTTTGTTGATTCTTCACTTGCTGTTTCCTGAGTCTTAGAGGCTTCCGTATTAAGTAAGTTCTTCAGGGCATCAGCTACCTCTCCTTGTGAATTAAGAGGTTTGGGCGTTGGTGCAACAGATTCACTGGGAGTTTCTGTTGCAGAATCCATTACTGGTTGTTCTGCCATTTATATTTCTCCTGTTATTTTTTTACAATCTTGCCTGTTTCCATAACTGATTGTATTTGCATCAAGACAACTTCTAACATTCTTCTCATGACAAAGATGTTCTCTCGTTGTTCTGAATCTTTTGGTTCAGAGTTTAACCACTCATTGTGTAACTCTGTTCTAACTTTTTGTACTGATTCTACAAAGATAGGGTTTTCTAATATGTCTTTAGCTTGTTGGCTTCTTTTAATTTCATTATCTGCCACCTGTAAATCCAAACCCTTCTTTAAATCTTGCGTTGCCAAAGTTTCTCTTATTGCGTTCTATGTTCTTGGCTATATTTGATCTGTATACATCGTCATTTCTAACTCTGTTTCCACTTGAGTCTACTGATGTTAATGGTGAAGTGCCTAGTAAACCACCTGTTAAATCTTCTGCTATTTTACCACTGCCTATTCCTTGTGCAGTTGGTCGATCTGTTCTGTTTATTACACTATCAATAGCCTGTTCTACAGTTAAAGGACTTTGTGTTACGCTTACAGATTGTGGTATTCCTGAATATCCACCTGATAAAGTAACTTGTGGGTTACCTAATAGATTATCTTTTACTGAGTCATAATATTGTTGAGGTGTAAAAACTTGAAAAGTTCCGTTATTGAGTTGTTGTCCATATCCAGCGTCTGTATATGTTTGCATAGCTTCATTAAATTTATTTTCTCGTCTTTTGTCTCCACCAAAAAAAGAATCTAATAAACCCAAACCAGCACTTGCTAGTGGCATAAAAGGTATGTTTGGTTTACCAACATCAGGATCAAATCTGAGTAAAATATCACCACCACCTTTTGTATCTATAAGGTAATCATCTAGAGTATTAGAAGCACCAAAAATGGTACTATTATCTCTTTTCATTTGATTGTACCTTATTTCATCAGCAGTAGGTGTTTCATTATTGCCATCACTTGATTGTTCTGATTCATCAATAGGAACACAACTTTTNATTACTGGATCATAAATATAACCTTCAGGACAAGGATCTGTTGGTGATTTATCATCTTCGTCAGGTGTATCAGTAGGTGGTCGAAAAGGATCGACATCTACTCTGTAGGGGTTAGCTTGTGCTTGACTAGAATATCCACCTGATAAAAAGTTATTAATAATATCTTGTGCCGAAGAAGGCATATTAGGGGTTATCATTATCTTTTAATTCCTTGCTGTAATATTTGTGTTGCTAGTTTTTCTTTTTGTGANTCTTTTGCATCATCTTCTTTAATTAATTGTGATGCTAATTTTTGTTGATCNAGTTCTAGCTTTTGTGCTTTTAGTTGTATTTCAGCTTGATCTTTTGCTTGTTGTCTTTGTAAATCTGCTTGAGCTAGTTGTATCGCTGGATCAGGTTTTTTTTGTTGTGGTCGAGGTGGATTGACTTGAGGGTTGTTAAAGAACTGAGAAGCATCTTTGTAACCAGCGTTCTCTAAATATTTCTCTAGGGTGTTATAAATCTTTTGAGGATCGACAATACCCATACCACCAGCACCGATTANTTTTTCTTGTACTGCTAGAACACGACCTAATACTTCTAGTCGTTGATCTTGTGATCCTGTACCTAGTCCAACTTGTACTGTTGCGTTGTAACGATCTACCCACTCTCTAGGGTTCATCGGTACAAATTTATTTCGTAATTTAATTATTCTTTCTTGATCTTGGTATTTACAAACTAATGTCAAGATACCTTGAAACATTCTTTTAATACCTTCACTAAAGTTTCTTGCATAGAGTTCTATTCGTTGTGTCGATGCGTTCATCATCACATTGGTACTACTTGCAGTTGTATGTGATTTGTTGATTTGATCGGCATCTAATCCCATTTGGACTTTTGATACACCTGATCGTGACTCACGAATGTTATCTACTTTGTCTAACATCGCTAATCCTTGACTCATGAAATTAGGAGAAGCTAGGGGGGTGACTGCGTTGGGAGACTTGACTCGTACAATCCCCCCAGCTCTAGAAGTAAGGAGATCGTCTATGTTTGCTTGTCCATCTACTACAACTGTACGAGCATTGTTTTGTAGATAGGCGTTATTAAGAGTTTGCCTTAAAAGGGTAGTCTTAATCTCTTGCACATCGCCAATTAAATCATAGATAGATAAACCATAAAACCTGTGTGGCATTGGGATAGCTGTGACCATCGCAAAAGGTATTTGCTCTATAGGTTCATTCTCTAAGATGTGATAAGCATTGGGTGCTGATCCACCCACAACAATGTGTCTTAGTTCTGCAATTCCATCGTTATCGTAATCACACTTCATGTAGCAATCAATGACTGATACTCGTGTCAGTAAAGGATCAATGTTTTGATATTCTTGAGGCATCGTCTCATCGTCATACGATCTTCTAGTAACAGCCTCTGTGTTATAAATTTCTTCATCAGCTACTGGTAGTTCNTTGACAATCTTCTTGTCAAAACCCATACTGATTAATTCTGATCTTGTTTTAAAAACTCGTTGTCCAATAAAGTTACAATCTTCTAAACTGTTNGCTGTTTTACTNACTAAAATACTTTCAGGTGCTACATTCTCAATACAAACACGACCATATTCTTTCACACGCTTCACAGTGACGTTGTAAGTCTGTTCCGTAAAGTCTTGTCCAGCAATATCGAGTTCAGTACCAGTATCTTCGACCTCTACAACCTCTACTTCAGGATCTGCGAGTAGTGCTTGGTACTCAGCAGTGGTTAAATTTTCATAAGACTCTTGTTTTTGCTCTTTATCTGTTTTCCAGTAGTATTTGACGAAGCCATTTTTAGAAATAAGGGCATCTTTGAACATTGTGTGCAAGATTTGATAGCCATTATTGTCTTTGTTAAAGATATGATTGATATAATCCGATGATTGTTCTGCGTAAGCGACATCTTCAGGCTTTTGAGGTTCAAATCTGACGATACTTTCGCCCTGTGTGAAGATTCTCATCATACTTGGTAGTATGCTTTCGACAACTTCTAGTACATCTTGTGATCTTACTTGCGATTGACCTTCTACTTCGTTACCAAGAGGCTCTCCTAAGTAAAATTTTAGTGCATTTTTACGTTGAGAAGATAACTCACCCCCATAAAANCCAAGAGAGTTTGTNATNTCTTGCGATATAAGTGCTTTTAATCTTTCTTTTGTTAATTTCATTATACAATTCCTAGCTTCGGATAATTAATCTGCGATGACCAGTTTTTCGTTTCCTGTAATCCAGTACATAAATAGCGAAATGCGTCAGCACTGTGCGATGTCCAGTCGTGCTGTGGTCTATTTTTGCTTTCTCCTTTGTCATTGACTGCCCAACGATACTGTCTGAGGGCATCTAATCCGTCTTTTGTCTTTTCAAAATCAAAATAACATCGTGATAANGTCATTCTGACTGCGTTAATTCCATCGTCTATACTCATCTTCGGTACAATACTGGTCGATAGACCTAAACTCTGTGCGATNTCTACTCTTGATTTACCTGTTCCGATTTCTCGGACACTTGCGTCATGAGGAAGGTAATGGGTATCATACACATATCCTCGATCTTGTAGGATAGAAGCATAGTATTCTAGTGACTCGCCACTATCTTCAAAGTAGTCAATAAGGTGAATAGCAGTTCCTTTTTGCTGACAGAACCATATCGAAGTTTTATCTGCCATACCTAGATCCCAAAAAGTAGAAACCTTAATAGTAGGATCATAAGGAACTTTTGTTACTCGCCCATCATCATCGGCTTTATTCAGACCTTGTGAGTAGATAGCTCCGATTGCAGAGCTTTCAAAACTACATTCATATTCTGCCTCGTANATTTCAGGAGGCATTAATTTNTTTGCTTCAGCTAGTTCNTCTTCTTTGACGACCTTCGTCTCTGATGCTTTAAANTTTGTAGCATACCANCNNTCATTATGCATACCATGATTATACAGATCAAAGAAGGAGTTATGACCAGCAGGAGTACCAATAGCTATCATAAAACCTTCTCGATCTGATAAGGCTGGTCTGATTACTTCAGTCCACATCTTCGGAGGCATTTGGGCAACCTCGTCTAAGACTACNCCATCTATATATAAACCTTTTAATGTTTGTGGTCTCTCACAACCGAGTAATTGTATTCTGCCTCCATTGGGGAGTTCAGCTCTTAGTTCGGTCTCGTGATAATCCATATTCGGCAAAACAGAAGTGTAATACTTGAGATAATCCCAAGCTATTCTTTTCGCCATNCTGTATGTCGGTGCGATATAATAATANCGAGGTCGTGGTAATTGACATTGTAAGCACTTCTTAATCAGCTCATTNACTGTCAGCACTGTCTTACCAAAACGTCTATGACATACTAATACATTAAATCTTTTTAAATTCTTATGAACCTGTTGTTGTAATTCTCTAGGCTTATACGGAATCGTAATTGTGTTCATGCGTCATCTTTTTGATTATCCTTTAGATAGTCATTAATCCTAGCGACACTACGATCAGATACTAGGTTTTTTCCTGAATTTTTTACCACAGGAGACCTATCTGGTAGATCACCTAATAAAACACTCATCACACTTACTTGAGGCTTTGTAACCTTCTTATTCTTCTTTTTTTTCATTCGTTAAAAATCTCCACTGCTATTTATTATGCTACTTTTTTTTTATTTAAAATCTAGTGCCTTTTTTAAAGCCTTTAGAGACTTGCTCCCTGAGTTAAGATTGGTAGGCTAACATTCACGCAACGATGTCTGTGGGGGTTTGTGCATATTCTGTTCGTATAAAATAAATAATCTGTTTTGTTGGTGCAGTTCTTATCCAATAAATACAACAATAATCGTAATAGTGTTTAATATATGTTTATTTATGTAGTTTTATGATCTTAAATAGTTCTTTTCTTTAAGAGTTTTGCTAAATGTATTGCAATAATTTATATTACTTCTTATCTTTAATCTGATTAATCTTAATACTGACATACAATAAGCGAACTATATCAATGNTTTCATTAANTATATAAATAGTTTTATCTATTATCTTTCTTATATTCTTGAAAGTGATGTCATTAGTAAAGGTATTCAATTCTTTTATTCTTTCTATTAGGTTTCTATCTATTTGAGTATAATTTGGGCATAGTTTCACTGTAATTCTTTCCGCCTTTTCTCATTCTTTATTATTCCTTATTTTGTCAATCTTTCTTTTATTTTCGTATTTTGTCATCTTTTCTACTTGCAATTTGATTAATAATTTGATCTATTATAGATAATTAATAAAGCGAGGTATTAATTATGTTAAATACAAATATGGATAATAATCCTTTTCAGTATCACCACGATAGAAATATATCTTTTGCTGTGGCTAGTCTTTTAAATATGAATGATGAGATCATAAAAAAAGATAAGGATAATAAATTTCTTGCGTTGCGTAGTGTTCACAATTTGACACTAAAAGAAGCAAAAGAAGTTTTTAAAACCTATCAAGTGGTAAGACTTGTTATGATTGAACAAGCCACCCCAGAGCCTTTTTTTAATTAGGTATTTATTTAAGGGCTTTTAATAGCCCTTAGATCAATATCTATAATGATATTGAAGAAAGCGAGTTGTCTAATGACAATATATAACAAAAAATTTGAGTTTGTTCGTTGGAATGAACAAGATCAAAAAAGCATTAAAAAAGCTGAAATTAAAAAAACC
>FUFK010069705.1_pt1 | contig 15496 bp, 16 predicted proteins | sample 1021851 | NCBI WGS metagenome assembly FUFK01 (sample SAMEA51879418, study PRJEB19060) | metagenome | reverse complement strand
AATTTGATAATCAGGATTATTATTACTATCATTAAAAACAATTTTAGGTTGCGTATTCGTTAATGTGATATCACCAGTTGTTGCAATGTTTCCAGTAAANGTAGATNNACCTGCACTGTCTATTNTTAATCTTGTCAGTNGGAGANGCNGCACCATCAGCCGTTGTACTNAATACCAAACGACCTGGCATATCATTAGCNCCAGGTGTGCCATCTACTTCTGCTGTTATACTCGCAGCTTGACTAATTACATCAGTGCCATCTGCACCAGCAAAATTTATCTCTCCTAACTTGTCATTATCTTGAACAACAATAACCCCACCATTTGATGCACTTCTAGTTTTACCAAAAGATAATTTGGGTTGAGCATTATCGGCTGAATTTCTAGTAAGTGAGATTCCACTAGCTCCATCTGTTCCTTCAATTTCTAATAATCTAAGACCACTTCCAGCAATAGCTCTTGCACTAGACGTTCCAACGAGTAAACGCTGTGAACTATCAACTCTAACTGCTTCACTACCACCAGTTTCAACAGAAACAGTATCCGCAGAAGGGAATCTAATAGCAGTATTTGTATCACCAGAATGTATTATTTTATCTGCAATAGTTAAATCACTTGTAGATGTAATAGCTCCATTAACAGCTAACGTACCAACAACACTTACTCCAGTATCAGCAGTTAATCTTGTTGTTCCTCCAGCAGCCAAGCTAACAGTATTCGTTCCACCAAATATTCCGCTATCGCTATCTCCAAAGTTTATAGCAGGTGCTGAATTAGAACCATTTGGCATGGTCAATACACCTGTTAATGTACTACCAGCTTTTGCTACATAGTTAGTATTTGATGTGGTGCGTTCTGCAACCGTTACCGCATTTAAGCCAGCAGGGGTTACAACTCTATTTGTAGCTGTTCCAGTTGTAGTCTCACTGTTAGTTGCTAATTCAGATATACCCGAAACTGTAGTCGTAGCTGTAGGTGTAGTAACAGATCCTGGACCAAATATTTTTACAATAGTATTATCACTGGCTCGCATAAAGCCACCAATGCTATTTATATTTCCATTTACTGCTAATTCACCAACTTCAGGCAAATCAGATGCACTAGGAGTACTATCCTGTACAACACTATTCTTTAATTTAATTTGAATCGACATAGTTTACCTTGACTTAACTAAAGGATACATGAATTTAGTAAGTTCCTCCACTTAATGCAGAAACATTTTGAAAAGAACCACCAGATTGTAGTACTAATATCTGACCTGTTGTAGGACTACTAATCGTCACATCAGATAAATCATTTAAACTGGACACACTACCAGGTCCAGATAAAGTGTCGATTCTATCCCAATCGTTTAATCCCATACATAAACACCAATCCCCTGCGTCAAAACTTGTTGCTGGTACAACTGCTGTTCCGTTTCCAGGTGTTACACAAACAAAATAAGCACCAGTTAATGCTGCTGTACCTGCTGGTATTGCATTACCTACACTGAAACCTGCTGAAACTCCAAAGGTTGTAAGTGTTACTATCAAACCATTTGTTGCGTTAAATGTTCCGCAAAATCTAAGGTTTTCCTCTGATAATCTTCCAAAACCAACAGAAAAGAAACTGTTTCCGTTAAATATTCTTAACTGTCCTGTAGATTCTTGTAACCAAAAAACACCTGTTGGCAGATCAGATATATCAGGTGATGCTTCTTGTATAAATCCAGTAGATAAGTTTGCTAATTTATCCATTGTGATAGAGTCATTAGCTAAGAAGTTTGTACCAAAAGTACCTGTAGTAATTTTTGTAGTTGCTAAATCGGGAATATCACTAGCAGCAAGAGTTGCTCCAGCAGTAACAAAGCCTTTTGCAGATACTGTTACTTTTGGATATGTACCTGCTGTTACACCACTATCTGCTATTGCTAAAACACCTGTACCTGAAACTGTTAAAGGAGCAGAAGATGTTGGTACTGATAGACCTCCAATAGTTGAAGCTGTAGCTGCTGGTAAATCAGATGCTATTAAAGCAGCAGTGGCTGTAATTAATCCTTGATCGTTAAAAGTAATTCCTGATCTAGTTGCACCAGTAACAGTATTATTTATTGATAATGCACCTGCTGCTGTAACAGCTAAACCACCTGCTGCTGGAACGCTTACACCACCAACTGCGGATGCTGTAGCTTCTGGTATATCACTTGCAACTAATGCTGCTGTAGACGTTATAAGTCCTTGTCCATTGTAAGTAATACCATTTCTTGCGGATGCTCCACCTGTTACTGCATTATTAATCCCTAAATTACCTGATGCTACATTTAATGATCTATCAATATTTGCTGTGTTTAACTTAGCTGCTGTAATTGTCGCATCTGTTATTTTTGTACCTGAGACACCTGAGATTTTACCGTCAGTGACAGCAGAGTTAGCTATAGCAGCCGTATCAACCGCATTATCAGCTAACTCACTAGAACCAACAGCATTTGCAGCGATTTGTGTAGCAGTTATAGTATCATCAGCAATTTTGGCAGCAGTGACAGCATTATTAGCTAATTTATCAGTAGTTATATTTAAATCTGTAACCTTTGCAGTTGTTACTGCATTAGATATTAAAGCTGCGGTATCCACTGCGTTATCAGCAAGTTCAGACGATCCAATAGCATTAGCAGCGATATTACCAGCAGTGATAGTATCGGAAGCAATCTTTGCTCCAGTAACAGCAGTATTGGCAATAGCAGCAGTATCTACTGCATTATCTGCTAATTCATTTGCCGTGACTGAATTATTAGCAAGTTGAGTAGATGTAACAGAAGCAGAAATTAATTTTGCTCCAGGGATATCACCATCACTAAAATTAGTTTTTGCAAAAGTAACAGCACTATCAGCTATCTTTGCAGTAGTAACAGATGTTGCTGCTAATTTATCTGTTGTTACGTTTAAATTTGTTATTGCTGCTGTATCTACAGCATTATCTGCAAGCTCACTTGAAGTAATAGCATTTGTTGCTATCTGTGTAGCTGTAATCGTATCATTTGCTAATTTTGCACCAGTTATAGTTGCATCTGTAATTTTTGCATTAGTAACAGCATTATCAGCTAAAGTTGCAGTAACAATTTGTCCTACAGATAAAGGATAACTAAGTGCTGTAGCTGGTATTGACGCATTATCTACTAATCCAAAAGCACCTTGCACTAAGTTTTTTGCAGTTATTTTCTTTGTTTCTGTTGCACTAACATCAGCAACCGCAATTGGATCTGTTGCTTGCAGTTGGGCTGAACCTAATTCTGGTAATTGTGTAATCTGTAGATCAGCCATGTCAAGTCGCTTTTAAGTACATCATAAATCTAAATTTAAGGATCTTCAAGTAAAATACCTTCTCCATCCTCTTGCAATATCTTATCACTACTTTCTAATAACAAGAATGATGGTGGAACTCCATTATGTAATCTAATTTCACCATTAGTTATAAACTCTATTCGTGCTTCTACTAACCCACTTGCAGGTACATTAACAGCAACATTGGTAACAACACACATTGATTGATACCAAACGCTGTTTGTAGTTTGACTTGAATCATGATAAACATAAAATCTTCCTTCAAAATCTGCACCCTGTTGCATCCGTACCAATAATTGACTTAAGTAAACAGGAAATTCTGGGCTATTAAAATTAGTCGTATCGTTTTGAAAATTTCTATGTTGCCATATTGTTTGTATTGTTCCCTGTCCTGAAATTAACCCGTTTTCATATTGCCTTCTAAATTCTTCTCCTAAATTAGTAACATCAACAGTATCTCTTGTTGTTGTAATTTCAAATTCAGTGATCTTTGCAAGCGGTCTAAATCTAGTATTTCTGGTACGTATTAATATATCTTTTGTAGAAGATGGTGCGGTCAATGTAAGTGCATCTGTAACTTCACCAGCTAAAGCAGAAGCAAAGGTGTTATATAACTTAATTCCACCCATATCATCAATATGAATATATTTACGAAGATCAGGAAAACTATGATTAGCTAATAACTCTAAATTGCTTCCATCAACAGTTTCTATTTCAACTTGATCACCTGTAATTAATGATCCATTAACATTTTCAACAGAAAATCTTTTCTTAGTTGTATTTACATCAGCAGGATTTATGGATGTTCCTATTTCAGAATTTAAGGCATCACGTTTTAACTCAATAAAACCTGTTGATCCAAAATAAATAGACATTTATAAAGCAAGACCAGTAGGTGCTCCATTTACTTCAAAACTAATGTCTGCTGCTGTAACTTCTCCAACTGCATTTGTAATACTAAAACTTGTTGGTATTGCTTCAAACTCTATAAATCTACCATTAGTAGAACCATCTTTTATTCTTAATTTAAAAGTCATAGCAGTGCTTTCTGCATTTTTACCATCACCTGCACTACTACCAGTTTTTATAATATTATTTATTAACGTACTAAGCTGTCCAGAAGCCACTCCAACAGCAGCTTGATAATAATAAACACTGGCACTACCTGTATAACTTCTAGTACCATGAATAATTGTTCTATCAGTATCTTCTAATGAAACAGTTTCTAAAACTGCTTGATTCATGCTAAAAGACCATGATCTGACTTTAGCAACTTTCGTTCCATCTATTAATAATTCACCTTCTTTACCAGAATAAAAGCCAGACATTGTTTTAGTTTAATTTTAAATACATTCTAATCCCCATCGAGGCAGGCGACAAATTTACATTGCACATTTGATCTGTTTGGTCTGACACTTGTAACTGTTGGAGGACCATCAAATCTATATCTTAACAAAAGTTTTCCACGACCATCACTTGCTCTTACTTTATCAAATAAAACACTATCTACTGTGGGAGGAAGAGTAATCCCTGCTAGTGCGTCACCGCCATGAAATTCAAGATAATCATAATCAGAGTTAACTTCTTCGTATGTATTTAAAATTTCATTAACTTCTGAATCTGTAATATTTGTAAATCCTAAAGTTAATTTTGCATCTACTTGTTTATTACCATATCTAATAACAGTTTTTGCACCATTCTGTGCAACAAATTCAGTTTGTGGATACCTCCCAGCAGTAAAAGTTCTAGAAGAAGGTTTTATAGTCGGAAAATTTCTTTTATTTGCCATTATATACTTGTAAAATCACTATCATCATAATTTATTGTAGCAAGAGTTCCATCAGATAAAAGAGGTGCATGACTTGCTGATACTTCTATTAACCCTTCATCTGTATATGTAATAGATTCAATTTTATATAATCTATTAGATTCACTTGTTTGTTTTACAGTAAAAACGGCTCCAAATAAATTAGAATCAGTTGTTGTGCCATTAGCGATAACAGTAAGTTTTGCTTCTTTTACTTCTTGTGTTCCCGGCTTCCAATAATAAATAGGAGTGTCACTTAAAGCACTATTACCAACACTTTGCACAAGTCCATCAGGAGAGATAACACCATTTTCAAATCTACTGGTATGAGTCGCTTCTGAAATAAATCTTATGTAACTTCCGGGCTGTAATCCTAACGCAGCTTGAGGAGTAGTTTCAAACTTTATACCATGATCTACCGTTTTTCTTATCATCAATGCGTGTTGTAAAAATTCTACGGCATGACTTTCGTTAGTACAAAAATCAGACATATCAAATACTTCTATCGGAAATTTTTCTTGAATTATACTTTCATCATCAGTTGCAGTAGTAAAAGTTTTTGATAATGTTTCAGAAAAACCATTTGCGATTTCTTTTCTAAAATAAACCGTTCCAATAAAGTTTTGACGTTCTTCAGGTGATAAAAAACTAACTTTTAAATTTCTTGTATTGCCATCAGTAAATAAAGCTCGAACATGAGGTTTTGATGTTCTTTTTATTGTAAAAGTATCAGAATTAAATGGAACAGAAGGAAATAATGAAAATTTACCGCCAAGAATTGTAAAATCTAATAAATTAAATATTGCATTTTGGTAAACAAATTCTCTTATATTTTGTTTATCAGTAATAACACCATCCCAATAAAAATGATTTGCTTCACAGAATTTAGCAGCAATTGTCATCCTATCTTTATCAACAGCACTAACACCGATTGAGTCTGCTAATCCAAAACGATTTTCAGTTAATAACGCATATACTATTTCAGGAAATAAATTTGTTGCACCAGTTGTATCGTCTATTAATCTTTGAACTTTTATACCTTGCTTGATATATGCTGAAAATTGTGAAAAGCTATTCCATTCTTTTGAACTAGCAAGACGTAAAGCAACATTAGCAATACCAGCTTGCTCAAATTCATAAGGAATATCTCGACCTAAATTACTTTGTTCATTTACATAAACAATTTCATGTTCTGGTCCGTCTTGATGACTACTACGTTCTGCATCATATTGATAATAATCCGTAACAGAATCAAAAGGATTCAAATTCTTACCACCGGGCCAAGGTGGAGATACAAATTCACTAAAATCAGTGACAATATTAATATTATTTACACCCGGAAAATTACCAACCGAAGGGATTCCTATAAGGTCAGTATCTTTATAACCGCTACCTCTTTGATTTATTTCCCAAACAGCACCAGCGTAAGAATTATCTGTCGGATCTAAATATACTTTTATGTTAACGGTAAGGCCAGAACCACTACCGCTAGTATTTGTTGAAATATTTGTATGAACAGTAGGATCTACATCAGCTTCCTTCATCTCATATTTAATCATTCCATAATATTTACCGGGTTTTAAAGGTCTTCTTCTTCTTGTTTGTTCAACAACAAAAGGTCCAACACCGAATCTAAAACCATCACGATCTATATATGGTTGTTTATAAGGATCGCCTACTGTAATACTATTAGTTCTTAAAGGATCATTTACTGCTCTGTTTCTATTGCCAATATATTCATTCCAATAAGGATGATTTTTTTGGTTTCCCCATTGCCAAGCACTACCACCAGTAGTTTGATAGTGGATTTTTGCAGTTACGTTACCGGGTAAGTCACTTTCTGATGGTGTTCTTCTATCTACCTCTACCCATCTTGTTGATCTTGGAATAAATCCATCTGTGCTTTCCAATATTTTATTAACTTTTCCTCCATCAGTATCCGTTGGTAAATCTCCTAAATACCATTCTGTGTTTGAAACATCGCCACTTCTTAAGGTTACTTCAGATCCTTGAAAATATATATCAAATCTTTGTTCAGTTGTTTTTACATGATAAGTTAATAACTCACCAGAAGCACTTAACATTCTTAGTGGTCTTTGATCTACAAACATTCTTCTAATTAAATTGCCCGGATAAGGTACAAATCTAAATTCAAATTCTTTTTTCGGAACACTATAATGATTAATTCTTATGAAATTATATTGAGGTTGTGGTGAATTTCCTTTGATTCCAAAAGGTTTTCCACCATCTATAAAACTCCAATCAGTTTCGTCAATACCTGCTACTCTTGCCTGTAATCTAAAAAAACTATATCTTGTAAGGTATTTGCTCATACCTCCAAGAGAAATACTACCATCATCATCGTTATATCTTTTGACAACACCATCTGTTGTATCCATATCTTGCTCATTCCAACCAACAGCACCAGGATGACTATTTACGTTTGGAAAGCTTGTTACTTGTTTAAATACTTTTGACTTCAAACCTATTTCTGTTACATCACAAGCTTTGCTATTACTAATTGTTCCAAGAGCTACTTTTTGAATTGTTAATAATTCATATCCTTTATGAGCATTAAAAAACCCTTTCTGACCTCCTCTTACATCTATTAAGCCAGGGGTATCAATTGTAAAAAAACAAGTTTGATAAGTTCCACTTGACCACATTGGACTACTTTTATGGTGACAAACAGCTAAAGCTTCTCCAATTAAATAGGATTCACCAACTTGTATTGCATCATCAGTTTCTTCTCTTGAAGCATCTACAGCAGATTTTACATCTTCTACACCCCAAGGATTAAAATCATCACCATATTGACTCTCAGTGTCCATATCTCCAATAATGTAATCAATTTGATCATCTTTTTCAGCCCTAAAACTTGTTTTATTATCTTCATTTCCGTTATATCTATAAACAGCAGCGTATCTTGGAAAGCTGGTCCTAAGTTTTCTCCTCTTTGTATCAACATCTCTTTTATTTTGATCTTTTAAATTTTTCTGTTTTAAGACCAATTCATAAGGAACTCTGTATCTCATGCTATTTGGCATTGGCGAGTAATTTCCAAAAATTGTTTGTGTATTAGGAGTCCTTGCACTACTTGTAATAGTGTTTTCAGGAGCAGCAGTTTGATCCCAATCAACAGACATTACATCACGAAAAGTACCGCCAAATCTATCTTTTTGTCTTTCTAAAGTGCCTTCTGGATATTTTTCTGGTCCTTCTTGTGGCCTTCCACCATTGGTCATTGCATATATCGCTAATTTTTTATTAAAATAATTTTTTAATAACAAGTCACCAATCGCAAAACCTGCAAAATCTGGTTTGGCTGCTAAGTCACTTAAACCAATCATAAATAACGCTTTTAATTGTTGACCAGAACCAAAACTAAGCATCTGTGACCATAAAAGCCTTGTATTTACACGAACACCACCATAAGTTCTTGTATAACCTCCATCTGTTTCTATTTCTTGTTTTGTAAATATTAAAGGTACTACTTCACCAAGCGTTGCTAATTCTTGTGCTGAATTAAATCCTGTCTGTGGAGCAAATCTTTTTGGACCTGTTTGACCAGCAGTTGTAAGACTAGGAGGAGTTTTTGGTGCTCTAGGTTTTGGTGTTAATAAAACAGATACAAGAGTGAGAACAATTCCCAAGACAAGTTGCGAAGCTATAGTTCCACTTGTTAAAAAACTACCAATAGCACCAATAAAACCATTTACAACATAAGGAATCTCATCATATTCTTTAGGTCTTTTGCCGTTATATGCCTGTGTTAACTCTATAAAATAAAAATATTCATCTTCTGTTATACCTACTGTTTCACATAATTCGACTTCTGCGGGGAGTAACACCCTACGACCTCCAGGCCGTCTAAAGGACTCCATCTTACCTCCGATTCTCCGCAGCTTATCCATCCTTCCTCGTAATAAACAGCAAGACCAAATCCATTCTTAGATTTACATAATGCAACTGTACCTATATTAAACTGTTTTGTCTCGTTTCCCCACTTTTCAAGTTCTTCTTTAAATATATCAAAGTCTTTTTTTCTTACCCTTCTATACCAATCTCTTGTAGGCTCTGGTGAATTTATACCATAATGCCTTAAAACTGTACGAGCCAAAGATAAACAATCTACTGCATGATGTTTTATAGGATCAGCACCTAATCTGTAAGGTAAACCAATAAGCTGATATGGTTTCATCTATTTTGAATATCACTTGTTACAGGTAGTTTACCAACAGCATCGTTAGTTAAAACTAAATTTGGTACGTTAACACCAACAGCATCAACAGCACTACTTAATAAAACCTCTACAACTTCTGGATCGTAAGATAAAGAAGAAGCAAGCCATGTATCTGTTGTTAATACATTTGTAATATTATCAATATCATTATTAGCAACAATACATACATTTACTTCTACAAAATAACTATTAACCACAGCTTCTTGTGCTTTCGCCATACTTAATGGGTGATTAGCCATTATTAAATTCGATTCAATATTATCTCCTGACCTGTTAACAGTTGTACCTTGATATATAAAAGGTAAATAATGGTAATTTTTACCATTAAATAATATTGTATTTTTTGGAGATTTTACACCTTCAGAAGGTTCTCTTTTAGCATTTTGGAGTAGATGTTTTGTTTTCTTTTTGTTATTAACGTCTACTTCAAATACTTCTATAAAAGTAACTAAGGTTGTAAGGCTCATAATCCAAGAGATGAACGTTGACTTCTAGAGTTTTTTAACGATCCAAGAACTTGTGCTTTACCTGCTATTGCACCTTGCTTTGAAGCAGCACCGATAATATCAGGTACAGCAGATTTTGGAACGTACTCATCACCATTAAAGTTTAATGTTGGTCCTGTATATTCAACTATCGTATTACCAGATCCACCTGCAACTGTACCAGATTCATGGCTACCACCTGGAATTACAGCACCACCTCTTGCACCTGCTGAATATCTAGCCATCGCACCATCCATTTTAGATGCAGGTATGACGTATTCTGGTTCACCACCTTCTCCCATTAATCCAAGTGTAGGTTGATTTACAACACCACCATATTGAAAAGCTTTAAACCCACCTGCTCTGCTATATGAACCCTGCTCACTTGTAATACCAAATACATTATTAAATATGTTTTGGAACGCAGCATTAAGGAACATTTTTGCCAGTGACTTAGCGATAGCGGCTAATGATTCACCTAATGATTTTGTTCCTTCAATAAGACCCATAAGAGCATTTGTCATTTCATTAGCTAGTAAGTTTGCAATTTCTTCCTTAGTTACTTTTACTTTTTTAATTTCACTTCCTTGATCTTTTATTGCTTTTGTAGCTTTCTCTGTTTCGCCTAGTATTTGTTTTCTTTTATCAAGAATGTCTGCTAATAATTCATCAATTTTTTCTAAAGTTTTTCTATCTTCTTCTGAATTTGTTAATTGTGCTCTTTGAATATTCAAACTGTCTCTTAGTCCATCTAAACCCTCTAAAACTTTGTCTCTAACTTGTTCTCTTTGTGCTACTTCTTTTGCAACAGCTTCAGAAAGACCTGTTTCTGTTAGTTTTTTAATAGCTTCTTTAAGATCTTTTTCTTCTTGAGCTTTTTGAACTAACTTATCATGTTCTAGAGTTATTTCGGACATTTTAACTTTTTGATCTTCTAAAGCAATTCCTATTCTTGCTATCTGTTCTAATTCTTTTTCTAGTTCAGCTTCTCTTTTTGGATCTTTCACTCTTCCTCTAGCGTTTTTATCTTCTCTTATAGCTTTTAATTCTTCTCGTCTGCTTACTATTGAAGTGTTTTTACTGTTTTCTATAAATCTATCAAGCCTTGCTTTTTCTGCTCCTTTTGATATTCCTAATAATTTATCAACAGCATTTATAACAATAAGAAGAGAATCTTGCATTTTCATCATTGCAATTTTAAACTCACTTCCTACTAATGATGCTTTCTCACCAAATTCTTCTAGCCTCTTAGTAGCTTCTGTTCCTATTGTTTCTCTCATCTTCTGCATCGCAGCATTGAAGGCTGCTTGCTTTCCTTGAAGTTGCTCTATTATCTGTATTCTTTTAGCCTCTGCTGTACCTGCAAGACCCATTGCATTTACCAAAGCATTTGTGTCCTGTACAAATGGACTCATTGCTTTACCTAAGTCTCCTAGCTTGCCAATTAGTTGTTGGACTTGTTGAAGAACAGCAGTAGCAACAAGACCTCCTGCAAAACCTCCCATCTGACCACCCATCTTTGTACCGATAGCACCACCAGCAAAACCAGCAGCACCTCCAAGCAAACCTTGTCCAAATAGCAATGGAAACGCACCAGAAATAAGTCCGCTTGTTAAGGCTGCCCTATTTCCTCTAGGGTTCATTCCTCCACCACCAAAACGTCCTCCTCCTATTGATCCAAACTGTCTTTGCCTATTTTTTTCTTGTGTAATAAATTTTTCTGTTTTTAAAGTATTTAATGCTGCTTCTTGTTGTGCTTTTGCCAATGTAAATAATTTCTGATTATCTGCTATTGATGCTCTTTTAATTGCTGCTCTAGCTTTGTCTACATTTAAACCTTGTGCTGCTAATCTTTCTATTTGATCTCCAATATTTCTAGTTTTTGCCATCGAAGCTCGTTGAGCTTCTTTTAACTGTGCTGTTGTTTTTTCAATCCTAACTGGTACAGCACCACTACTTCCTTGATTTATTTTTCCTGATAATCTAGAAATATTGTTTAACGATCTTTCTAAAGCCTGTACTTGTTTTAAGCCATCAACAATAACATTAATTTTTGCGTTACCAGCAGCCACAAACTTTTAATTTTTTTCTTATTCTACCTGCGTCTACGAATTTTTTCCATTTCTTTCTCTTGATTTTCATTTAAAACTTGAAAATAAGCACTCCAACCGATTATTTCTTCTAATGTCATCTTTCTAACATCAGCAAGACTCATCCCTAATTCTTTAGCAATACCAAACTGCAACATCATTAAACCATCTTTACGCAGTTCAGCACTTAGTCTTTTGGGTCTAAAGGTTCTTGATCCTCCTGAATAATACTTAACATCAATTTTTGTAAGTCAGAATCTCTTACTTCATTTTTAAGAACATCTATCTCACCTAATTGAAATAACTTTTCTCCTGTTTCATCCTGTGCTTTTGTTAGCAACAAACGTAAGGCAAATTCATTAGCATCGTCAGACTTTGCCATTCTTTGTGCTCTTTCTTTTTCAGCTAATGTAAGAGGTGTAACCCACATTTCAAAAACAGTTCCATCAGATAGTGTAACTTCTTTTCTTGTAGCTTCTAAATTAGCAGCTTTACGCAAGCGATCTATTGCTCGCATAGTTTTAGTAGATGCCATAAAATAATATTAATACAATATCATTCTAATCTACTTATCTAATAAACTCAACTATTTATGTAGTAGCAAAATCAAATGTTGGCTGTACAGCAGGTCTAAATTCTACACTTACTGTCTGTGCGTCATCTGGATTCACATTTAATGAAGCAGCTGTTAAGGTCGCTTCAAATTCAATAAATCTACTTAACGTATCACTAACAGAACCACCAGTAAATACCTGATCCATATATAGTTTCATAGCTGCACCTACTTGCTGTCTTTGTAGAACATCTTGAACCATACGATTTACCATCGCTGTATCTTCGTTTGTAAAATAGGCAGTAGCAGTACCTGTACCATCACCAAAACCTGCAATATATTTTCTAAATGGAGTGAATTGTGTTGGAGTACCACCAATAGTTGTTACATCAATTTCTTCCCTAGATATTTCAAATGTCCATTCTCTAACCTGTGAAACACTAGCAAAAGCTGCATAAGCTACCTGGAACTCGTTTGGAGATGCTGCTGTACCAACATCAGTAATATTTAGTGCTGAACCACCAGAAGTTGCTGACACCTGTAATGCTCCTGTTGTGGCTGTATATGCAATTACATAAAAAGTATCAGAAGTATTCAACCCTGCTGGTAATGTACCCGTTCCAGATCCACCAGTTTGAGAGTTGATGACACTAAATTTAACAGGATCACCTACTTTAAAATTTAAATAAGTTTCAACAGTAATAGTTTCAGTGCCAATATTTACACCAGCTGTACCAAAAGTACCTTTAGTACCAGCAGGTTTGTAATATAAAGCTCCAGATGTTCCAGATAAAGCGGTGACAGCCATGATTCTTAAAAAGAATTGTATATCCTATACATTAGCGTGTTTTTTGCAATTTGTTTAGCTTATAACTGTAGCAATATAAGAAGTATCTATTCTACCTTCAAATAAAGGAGGATCTTCTGTAGTAGAAAATGTTGGTCCGTCAATATCTCCTGTTCTAAAAAATACTCCAGAATTTGTTTTTGCAGTGTCATTTAATGTTTCTAATACACCTACGGCAGTAGTAATTAATGTTTGACTTCTGGCTGGTCCTTTTCCTTTTTCAGAATAAACACGAATTACAATCGAACCTTTTGCGTTATCAACACTAGAATTTAAAGTTGTTTCATTGGTAATTCCAAAAATAATATTTACAAGTACATATTCTGTAACACTTCCTAAAGGTGCAGCCGTAATGTTGTCAAAGAATACGGGAACAGCAGGAGATAAGTTTGTAAATGCAGTAAGAATTGGATTTTCTACTGCTGCCCTAATAGCTTGATAATTCATTTGTCACCGAGAGGGTTACGTTTAAATCCAAGTTTAACTCCAGCTTCTACAGATTTTTGCAATCCACCACCATCGAGATATTTGTTATACCAAAATAATGGTGCAGTAATTCTTGAGTTTCCGTCACCACCAGAAATGTCACCTCTAAGAGTTGGTGAAATTGGATCTCTTTTTCCTGTTGCAACAACTTTTCCTTTTGGGTTTAAAGGTCTTTCTGGTCTAGGAAAGTTGGGTGGACTAAATCTTCCTTTTTCTATATCTAATGCGTATTTAGCCCATTTAGAAGTGTTAGTAATTTGTAATTTATTAGCTCTACGAATTTCTTCTTTTTTAGTTGATAAACGTGGAATATTACCAATTTTATAAGGAAAACTACCAGATTTTCCTATTTTAGAACCCTCTCCTAATGCAACTGCTTCCCAACTATTTTTAAATTCTCCACTCCATTCTGGTCCTGCTTTTGCTAAATCATTCATAATCTGCACTGCAACACTTCTAGCTGTGGCATTTACCTTTCTTCTTTGCTGAAGATTAAAATTTCTTACCTCATTTTTTAATTTTCCAATTCTTCTTCCACCTTTAGAAACAAAAGCCATTATTGTATCCTCACTGATAAAGAATGATATACAGGCTTATCACCTCTATATGTTCTAACTGATATTATCTTACCTTCTACTGTAGAACCTGCCCGTGGATATTGAATACGATCTGCCTGTGTAGGATAATAGTCTCCTAATTCTGAAGCACCAATTAATACTGTTACATTTGTTCCCTGTAATACACCTTCACTTTCACTTGAATTTACCTGTGAAATAACACCTTTTACAGTCACATTTGTATCAGATCCTGTTACAGCACCAGTTGTAGGATTATATGTACGAGGTGTTGTTGTTTTTACATAAGTTATATCCTGACCAAACTGTGATAATACTTGTGCTGGTATCGAACCAAAAATGTCATCAATAGCTGCCATTTTATCCCCTCATCACTCTTACCTGATAGCTACCACTACCACCAGAACAATATGCTCCAAGAAAACTTTGTAGCCAAGGATAAACGTCAAAAATATTATTTACAGTTCCTGTGCTTTGAGAGCTTTTATTATATTTAACTTCTAAATCACCAATCTTAACTTCAGAAGGAACACCTGCCGTACCTGTATTACCAGTAATTGCATCAGTATCATTTGCTAGTGCTCTGGCTAATTCATACTGTGCATATTTAATATTNAANGGAATAGTTGAACAACTTAATTCAACTCTATCTACCTGATAATTTGTCCTAGGAAATTTAAGTGCTTGATCTTCGTCACATCTATCTCCATAAAAAACCAAATTATCTATTTCTCTAGTAGCTGATATTAATGCTCTGTTCTTTTGATCGTCTGTTTTATTTGTCCAAGTACTTGAATCAGGTACAGTTTCAAAATAACTATTAGCTTCTGCTAATGTGACGTAACTATTAGCAGTTTCACTTTTTATAGTTGCATTTATGGTAGCTGCCACGATCCAAATAAGTAAGTTAGTTTTATTGTAGCGTAAAGAAAAAACCCCACCAATAATTGATGAGGTTTGATGACCACAATTTAATCTTAATATAAATTAAGACTTTAGGGCATTAGATAATGGTGTGTTTACAAAGATTTCAACCATAGGAATTTGGTCAATATCGTATGTAGCAGACCAGTTAGATCCAGTTCTTAGTGCT
>FUFK010065735.1_pt1 | contig 15496 bp, 15 predicted proteins | sample 1021851 | NCBI WGS metagenome assembly FUFK01 (sample SAMEA51879418, study PRJEB19060) | metagenome | reverse complement strand
CCTCCGCCACCACATGCAGCCACAAACATAATTGTAAATAGAGTTGTTGCAAGTGTTTTAAAGTTCATAGGTTTATAAATTTAATTAATCGATTAATGATATTTTACTAATAAAAAAGTAAATATATCGGCTTTTTTTTATATAAACACTAATAAAACATTTACAATACTCGCATGGACGGAGTTTACGTTTTTCTTGTAAGTTTAATTTTCTTTACAATTTATATATTTTTAGAAGCTAGACCAAAGGGTTTAAGCCTAAAAAACCTATTTAAAAAGGATAAAGACTAAGCTTGGCTAAAGTTCACTTTTATTATTCAACAATGAATGCAGGTAAATCTACCTCATTATTACAATCAAATCACAACTATAAAGTAAGAAATCTTCAAACTTACCTCTTTACACCAAAAGTTGATGCCGATTTTCATGAAGGCAATATTCACTCTCGTNTAGGNGTTCAACATAAAGCTAANNTTTTTGATGATAAATTTAATTTCTTTGANTATTTTAAAGATAAAGAAAATGAAAAAATTGCTTGTATCCTAGTAGATGAAGCNCAATTTCTTAGTGAAAATCAAGTCAAACAATTATGCAAAGTTTGTGATAAATATAATATTCCAGTTATGTGTTACGGCATTAGAACTGATTTTAGAGGAGAATTATTTTCTGGCAGTATGAGTTTATTAGCCTATGCCGACACACTAGTAGAGTTGAAAACTATATGTGAGTATGAAAACTGTGCTCGTAAAGCCACAATGGTTGCTAGATTTGTAAATGGTGAATTAGTTACCGAAGGTGAAAAAGTTGTAATAGGCGGAGATAATTACAAAGTTTACTGTCGAAAACATTATAGAAAAATTACAGGATTAATTTAAACAAATAATCCAGCTACTAATCCTGTTAAACAAGAAGCTAGTGTTGCTCCTACCAATGCTTTTACTGAAACATCAATCAGATCACCAGTTCTTTCTGGAGCCATTGCTCCTATGCCAGAAATTAAAATACCAACACTAGAAAAGTTTGCGAAACCACAAAGTGCATAAAGTAGGATTACCTTTGTTCTGTCACTGAAAAACTCTGGCTCTAATCCACCTAATTGTATGTAGGCTACAAATTCATTAGTAGCTAATTTTAAACCTAATAATTCGGCAGCAGATGGTGCTTCTGACCAAGGAACTCCGAGAAGCCAACATATTGGTGCAAATATATAACCAAGTATTTTTTGTAGGGACATACCTGAAATTAATAAATCTAATGCTCCATCAACAATTGAAACTAGAGCTAATATAGAGATTAAGATTGCTGCGACATTTACGGCTATATTTAGCCCATCCTTAGTTCCCTTAGTAATGGCATCCATCGAGCCTGCATAAATTTTTTCTTCTTTTGCATCCTCTATATGATGTGTAATTTCATTTGACGGATACATTATTTCGGCATACATAATAGCTCCTGGAATCGATAATATTGAAGCTGTTAGAAAATGTTGAACTATATTAATTCCAACGAATTGGTTTTCNAATACACCTGCTAAAGCAATCATGACTGATCCAGATACAGTCGCCATACCAGCTGTCATAAGAATTAAAAGTTCTTTCTTGCTCATTTTGGATAAATAAGGTTTAACAAATAGCGGCGCTTCGACTTGACCAACAAAAACGTTAGCAGCTGCGCCAAAAGATATTGGCCCACCAAGATTAAATAATTTTTCGCATACATAAGAAAGCCCTTTGATGACCATTGGCAGAATTCGCCAGTGCCACAAAAGAGCACTTAAAGTAGACATAACAATAATTAAAGGTAAAACGTTTAAGGCAAATGCATAAGGATGTTGCTCAAAAAGAGATCCAAATACAAATGCGGTACCATCTGCAGTAGCAGAAGAAAGTTTTGCGACTCCTGCACTGATAATCTCAAAAAAACCAGCTACATAATCATTCAGTAATATAAAACCAAATAAAACCATAACAATAATTGCTGCCACAATATTTTTGATTCTTATTGCTTTCATNTCAGTGGACATAGGCACAACNANACCTATTAAAACAATTAAACCTAGTAATATCTGCAGGTAGTATTCCATAATTAATTTAGTTTTATATCTTGAAGTCTTTTAGTTAAAAATTGATCTGCTGTTAATGTTTTTTCTGCATCTAACATTACTTCTGGTCTTGGATGTAAGAAAAAGGGAATGCTATATCTNGATTTTTCTTCATTGCCTTTTGAAACAACTCTATGTGGGGTGCTGTTCAATTTCTCATTTGAAATAATTTCAAGCATATCCCCTATGTTACAAATTATTTCATTTTCATCGCAATTACATTCAACCCAGTTGCCTTTTTTATCTTGAGCTTCAAGCCCAGCTTCGTTACCTCCTATTAAGAGAGTAATAAGGTTTACATCATTATGCGCTCTGGCTCTGTGTACATTTGTCCCATCAGTTGGTGGATAATGTATTAATCTCAGTATAGAGTTTCCATTTTGTGCAGCATCTGAAATATCTGAGTTGTAATCTAATTTAAAATTTGTAAATGCCTTTAATATTTCAACTCCCATACTTTCAAATTCTTTATAAAGAACGTCAAGATCACTAAAATTATTCACCTCTTCTATATAAATATTAGACATTAATGCACTATTTGTTGTTGATCCTTGATGCCAAAATTCTTTTTGATCTGCAACTTTTTCATTTAAAGCTGTCTCAATTCCATATGGTGTATAACCTCTAGCACCATTTGTACCTGGAACGTGATATTTTTGTTTTATTTCATAAGGCAAATTAAACATTTCCTCAGCAATATCAAAAGTTCTCTTTATTAAATCGAGATTAATTGGATGGTCGTTAATGACAAAAAAACCGTTATTTTCTAGAGATGATGTAAGAAAATCCAAAACATCTTTGTTTGTATTCTTTAAATCGTTAAAAGAGATAGTTGGAATTTTGTGCATGATACATTATACCGATTTCTAGGCATAAAAAAAAAGGGCAGCCTAAACTGCCCTTTATTAGTATCGAAGATCTATTAGAAGCTTAACTTAAAGCCAACCATAGCTTTCCAAACTGAGACAAATCTTGAACCATTTCTGTAACGAAGGTGTCCATCATCAAAGTTTGAATATGTGTATGTATTGTCAGGGTTGACAACTACATCTAAGCTTTTGGTAACTCCAAGATAGCCAGCGTCATATATCTGACCATTCTCATCATCTAATAAATTACCGAAGTTATAAATATCAAGGAATAGTTCTGCCTTAGCATCACCTACATAAGGTGTGTCTGGAAGAGCAATTTCTTGCGTAATTTTAAGATCCATTCTAGTTTTCCAAGGTGATTGGAACGCATTAGCTGGAGCAACCTGCCCTTTATAAGCGCTTAAGTATTTATCAACGTAAGCATAAAAAGCATCTCCTGTACCATCGCTAAATGATACTAATGGGTCATTAGGTCCAGTAGGAACGTACCATAGATCCCTTTCGTCTCTATAGCCATCACCTATGATATTTGAATCATATGTATAACTGAATGGTCTACCTGATTCTCTTAACCAATATAGATAAAATCTTGTTGGATTATCAGCACCAAAGATATCTGCAGTGTAATCAAGTGTTCCAACATATCTTTCACTAGCACCCCATAGTGATGGCTTAGTACAAAGATTAGGATAGAACTGGTTATTACACGTAGCATATTTTCCGTAGTTAGATCCTTGCGTTGAGGAACCAGCTGCGAAAACATCCTCAGCTTCAGTATCTGAATAAGCTAAGTAAAGTTTTAGCTTGTTATCGAACCAAGATTTAGTGAATTTATATGACCAAGATGTTGTTTGACCTAAGTCAGTAAATGTAGTGTGTAGATCTCCTTCAGAGTTACTGTAGTAAGTTCTACCATCTGGTAAAGTACCAGCTACATTTCCTTCAAGGTTAGGATCGATATAAGCAAAAGCTCTATCCACACTATCCTTGTTATATTCAACACCAAAGAACATATTGTCCTCTAAATCAAAATCAAANGCTAAAGCAAATCTATCTGAAATAGGTAAACCAAAGTCAGGGTCNAGAGAGTTTACATCTCCACCAGCTGAAGTAGTTAACCTNTCTGCTCTGCTTTGATCATTAGCATTTGGATCAAAAATTACACCTTCTATTGGTGTGCCATCAAATGTAAAAGCTTCAAATTCAGCTTTGTTGATTCCACCATCATTACTAAATGAGTTTGAAATCCAAACATTAGGCAATCTACCAACAAATTTACCGTAACCACCTCTCATAGTAACAGCTTCAACTGGAAGCCAGTCGTAAGTTCTNCCACCTAAGAAGTAATCAAAGAATGCNTCGGTTGCATCATAATCGAATCCAAATCTACCTGCTGTAACTGTATCGTCAATAGCAACATCAGTTCTATATCCTGTTGCAGCTAAGTAATCAGCATTAGCATTTGGTGCAGTATTGGTTTCTGTCCAATCAACTCTATAACCAAATAATAGATTTAATTTATCATTTACTCTCCACTCGTCTTGTAAGTACATTGAAGATTTATCAAGTCTCCATTCAGCAGCATCTCCGTTTATGACACCACCTACTCCACCTTCGAGTAAGTAGTAGATTGGTGTTCCAGCTTCAAAAGCATCTATGCCTGAGAAACCATAACAACCACCACCACAGACTCTAAATGAGTTGTAAATATCTTCTGAACTTGATTCATATCCAAATGTGACATCATGATCAGCTGCTGCTGCATAAAATCCTTTGAATGAGAATTGAGTTGAGTCAATAATAATTTCATTGTTATATCTGAATTGGTCTTGACCAAATCTTAATGTTTCATACTGACCGCTTCTTGCTGAACCCCAAATAGTTCTAAATGGGTTTGTACAGTTTGAGCTACCAACACATGACCCATCGCCATTGTTAATAACAATAGACACTGATGGCATATCATCTCCTCTTACAGGATCTTGATTGTCAGTTTGTGTTCTAGTTGAATAAGTAAACTGTGTTGAAAGNTTATCACTCCAATCACTGAATAATTTTGTAGTTAAAACTTCAACAGCTTGTTTATCATCGTACCATTGTGAATCTAAAGCAAAACCAAAAGGTGGATTACCTCTAACTTTAACAAGGTTAGATGTAGTGTCTATATAAGACATTTCTGCTTCATGATTATCATTAATAAGATAATTTAATTTAAGGAATGTATTTTCAGACTGATTGTTTTGTTCTGAATTGTAATTACCNATATCTAAGCCATATAGACTTTTCGCTGAAGCAATTACTCTGTCAACTAAAGCTTGTGTAACAAAATACGCTTCATTGGTCGCGCCGCTTCCGACAGGACCATAGAATGATGGGTAAGTTTGTTCAAAACTTTCATGGTTGAAATAAAAGAAAAGTTTATCTTTTATAATTGGACCACCAGCACTGAAACCAACTGTATCTTCATTAAATACATCTGGATCATTACCAAAGGCATCTGTTCCAACCATTCCTTCATCTCTGTTATAAACATAGAAGTCACCTTCTAATTCATTTGTTCCGGATTTAGTAACAGCGTTAACACTACCTGTTGTGAAACCACCCCTTGAAGCATCAAAAGGAACAACATCAACTGAAAGCTGTTTNACAGTTTCAATTGAGAATGAGTTTCTCAATGTAGGTTGACCACTATCATTAAGACCAAACGCATCATTAACAGATACACCATCAATTGTGATGTCGTTTGTTCTTGGGTTACTACCCATAACAGAAAGTGAGAAGAAGTCTTCAGATTGACCAACTGCAACTCTAGGATCTAGAGAAGCAATGTCTTGAATACCTCTATCAGTAGATGGCAAACCATCAATTACATCCTCACCAAAGACAGATCCATTTCCAAATCTTATTGTGCTTTCAAGAGCTTGAGCGCTAACCACAACCTCTTCAAATTCAGCTGCCATAAATACATCAACGTCAGATGTTTCACTAAATTTTGTGAACACATCAGATGCTCTTGCATCGGCATAGCCAGGCTTCTTAACAGTAACTGTATAAGGCCCACCAGGCGCTAAGTTGTTGACAACGAAAGCACCATCTGCATTTGTTACAGCACGATCTGTAGAACCCGTTGGTGTATAAACCACGACAACTTCAGCACCACTTACAGGTCCTGAGCTATCGGTTACATTACCNTTAATTGACGCCCTAACGTCAACTTGTGATACTGCAAACAACGATACTACCGCTAAACTAAGCGATAAAAGAATTTTTTTCATAAAATACCTCTCAACATCGATACTAATTCTATTTTATAACTAAAGAAGAAGAAGAGTTAACAGTTATGTGAAATTCTTGTAACTATTTTTTAATTTCGATTAAATCAAAATCTAAATAAGGGCCTAAAACCTTTGGAATATGTACACCTACACCATTTTCATAATAATTCTCTAAAATAGCTAAAAGTGTCCTTCCAACAGCTAGTGCTGAACCATTTAAGGTGTGAGGATATGATTTTGCAGATCCTTCTTTTACTTTTGTATTCATTCTTCTAGTTTGAAAGTCTCGAAAGTTACTGCAAGATGAAATTTCTCTAAAACAATTTTGTGATGGCAGCCATACCTCTAAATCAATGGTTTTTGCAGCAGAAAACCCTAAATCGCCAGTACATAAGACAACTTTTCTATAGGAAAGCTCTAATTTATCTAAAATGTTGGAAGCATGAGCTACTAATTCATTCAGAGCCTGATCAGACTCATTGGCATTTACAAATTTAACTAATTCAATTTTTTCAAATTGATGTTGTCGAATCATCCCTCTGGTATCTTTTCCATAACTTCCTGCTTCAGCTCTAAAACAAGGTGTGTGAGCGGTCATTTTAAGAGGAAGGTTTCCTGCTTCAATTAGTTCATTTCGGTACAAATTCGTTAATGGTACTTCTGCAGTTGGAATTAAATATTTACCTTCACCGACACTAAATTGATNATCTTCAAATTTAGGCAATTGACCAGTACCTAATAAGCTTTCTGAATTAACTATGAATGGAACATAATATTCCTCATAACCATTAGATTCTGCTTCATCGAGCATAAATTTTATCAACGCCCTCTGCAGATGAGCTAATTTGCCCTTCAATACTACAAATCTTGAACCACTTAATTTATTTGCTGACTCAAAATCTAACAAATCCAATTGTTCTCCTATTTCAACATGATCTGGTCCACTCTCAGCCTGGTTATAGATAATTTTTTCAAGTTCTAAATTCGATGCTTCGTCTACGCCTTCTGGCACATCGTCATCTGGAATATTTGGAATTGAAAGCAGTTCTTCCTCTAGCTCATTTTTTAGGACATCAAAATCGTTTTGTAATAGTTCTATTTCATTCGACAAAGAATCTGACTGTTTCTTCATCTCATCTATAGATTTCCCTTCTTGCGCTAATGTTCCAATTTCTTTCGATAATATATTTTTTGCATTTTTAAGATCATCAAGTTTTACTTGGATATCATTTTTGGATTCGTATTTTAATATGATGTCATTAAGGTTTCCTTTAAAACCTTTTGACTCCAATTTTTTTCTGTGTTGATCTAAATTATTTTTTAAATGTCCAATATCAATCATTGTTAATAATTTCGTAATTTTGCGGTACTACATAAGTAATATTAGATGATTCAAACTTAAAATTCTCAAATTTAACAAAAATTCTTTGATCCTTTATATCTACAAGCCTTATCCAATCTAAAACTTCCCCATTAAGGGATACTAACGCCTCTTCAAAAGTACTGTCCTGATTTGGGTTTAATTTAAAACAAGTATTTGGGCATGGAAAGTCTTCTGATTCAAATTCATTATTTAATAAATCTTGCAGAAAAAAAGACTGATCATTGTTATAAATTATTACTTGTTGAAAATCATCGTCCTGAACATAAAGTTTTTCATTGACGACAGCTATTGTTTGATTGTACGGACTTGTTAAATGATAAATAAATGTTCCATNTCTAAAAAACATTTCGCCACTAGAAATTGNATTTCCCTCACTATTGATATTTATATCGGCATTGAAATTAAGGGGTTTTTTAAAACTTATATTAGGATTGGCCTGAACTAAAAAACTAATAAAAAAACAAATCAACAAACGCATTAGATGACTTCTCTTGAGCCATTTGAATTCATGGGTGTGACAATTCCATTTTCTTCCATTGTTTCAATTAATCTAGCAGCTCGATTGTATCCAATTCTAAACTTTCTTTGGATTGAGGAAATCGATGCTCTTCTTGTCTCAACTACGAATTCAACGGCCTCATTATAAAGATCATCGTCTGTATCAGAATCACTCTGTAGTTCTTGTATTTCTATAGCTTTGGTAACTTCTTCAATATATTCTGGTTTTCCAGTTTCTCTAAGATACTTTGTAATTTTTTGTACCTCATCGTCTTTAACAAAAGCCCCATGAATTCTTTTAGGAATCGAGGTACCTGGTTCTATAAATAACATATCTCCTTTGCCAAGCAACTGTTCTGCTCCACCTTGATCAAGGATAGTTCTTGAATCAACTTTTGATGAAACAAGAAATGACATTCTTGAAGGTATATTCGCTTTAATTAAACCTGTTATAACGTCTACTGAAGGCCTTTGGGTGGCTATAGCTAGATGAATGCCAGATGCTCTCGCTTTCTGAGCAAGTCTAGCAATAAGTTGTTCGACCTTTTTGCCTGTAACCATCATCAGATCTGCTAATTCATCAATTACTACAACTATATACGGCAGTGATTTAATATCTCCATCTAATTCTTCGAGAAGTAACTCTTTTTGTTCTTGCGGTATTGAGGAAGGTTTTGCAGCTTTTTGATTGTAACCTTCAAGATTTCTTACACCCAGTATCGACATAAGCTTATACCTCTTATCCATTTCTTTTACACACCAATTTAGGCCGTTTGCTGCTTTTTGCATATCGGTAATTACTGGCGTAATAAGGTGTGGAATATCGTCATAAACTGAAAGTTCCAGCATTTTAGGATCTATTAATAATAGTTTTAAATTTGCAGGACTATTATTTCTTAACAGGTTTAAAAGTATGGTATTCACTCCAACTGATTTTCCTGAACCTGTTGTACCAGCTATTAATAAATGTGGTAGTTGTTGTAAATCAATTTTTGCACTTTCACCTGCAATGTCTTTACCAATACAAAATTCCAATGGGTTTAATGTATCTGTGGCATGCTGATGGATACTTGAATATAGAGTTACCACTTTTCTTTTTGGATTTGGTATTTCAATCCCTATAGAGGATTTACCTTCAATAACTTCAACCACTCTTACACTTTTAACTGCTAATGACCTAGCTAAATCATTAGCAATATTAGATACTTGGCTGGCTTTTGTACCTGGCGCAAGACTAATTTCAAACCTAGTGATAACTGGTCCAGGTAAAGATCCCTCTACTCTTCCCTCAATGCCAAACTCTTCTAATTTATTTACTAAATTCTCGGCTAGATTCTCTAAATAATCTTTTGTTACCTCACTAGAGTCATCAATTTTTTTATCCAATAAGTCAATAAAGTCCTCTTGTTCAACATTTATAGGATCTGGTTTTGGAGTCTCTGTTACTGTTGATTCCTTTGGTTTGCTAACCTTAGGTTTTTCAACTTCTTTCACAATATTTTTTGGTTTTGATTGTTTTTTTTCTGAGATTTTATCGGTTTTGAAAAATGCATTAATAGAATTTAAAAGATCATAAAAAATAAAATATTGCAGCGTCAAAAAAACGATTCCTGATATTGAACCAACAATCAAGGAATTTGCATAAGTATTTAAAATTACTGATAAGTTATCTCCTGCTAAACCTCCTGAATTAATGGAAAGTAAACTTAATTCAGTATTGGCAGAATTAAAGAAACTTATGAAAAATAACGTGAGTGGAAAAATAGAGATAAAACTATAAAGAACATTATTAATGAAATTTAATCTTTCTGAAAAATTATTTGAAGAAGATGAAAAAAATAAAATCATCCCAAAATAAAAACAAATAAGAGCAAAATAATACGCAGCAAATCCTATGTAGAAAAAAACAGTAGAAGAAAACAGTGCTCCTAAATAACCAAAGTTATTTAGATAGTTTTTTGAGTCAGTTAGAAGATTATTAACATTATCTTGAGCTGAAAAAGTCACTAAACTGACAAAAAGAAATAAAGAAATGATTATTAGACTAAAGCCAAAAAACTCTCTGTATATTCTATCAATTGACATGCTAAGATATTGTAACTAAAAAACCGCAAGTACTCTTGTTTTTAAAGAAAAAACTATGGAACAAAAATTAATAATTTTAGGATCAGGACCAGCAGGCTATACATCAGCAATTTACGCTGCTAGAGCAAATCTTGAGCCGACATTAATTACCGGTCTTGAGGTTGGTGGACAACTTACAACTACAACTGAAGTTGAAAATTGGCCAGGTGATTATCAAGATCTTCAGGGTCCTGATTTAATGATCAGAATGAAAAAGCATGCTGAAAAATATAACGTAAAGATAATTAATGATCACATCAAAAAAGTAGATTTTTCTCAATCCCCACTTTTACTAGAAGGAGAAAGAGATTCATATGCAGCTAAATCTTTAATAATAGCAACCGGTGCTTCAGCAAAATATTTAGGAATAGAAAGTGAAAAAAACTTTTTGGGTAAAGGGGTAAGTGCATGTGCTACTTGTGATGGATTCTTCTATAAAGACCANGAGGTNGCTGTTATTGGTGGGGGCAATACGGCTGTAGAAGAAGCTTTATATTTAAGTAATATTTGTTCAAAAGTGCACTTAGTTCACAGACGAGATGAATTTAGAGCAGAAAAAATACTTCAAGATAGAATGTTTAATAAAGTAAAAGAAGGAAAAATATCTTTAGTTTTAAATTCTAATCTAAAAGAAGTACTTGGTGATCAAGTAGTCCATAGTATCAAAATAGCAAATAATGATGGTGAAGAGTCAATTATCAAAGTCGAAGGAGTTTTTATCGCAATAGGACACAAACCTAATACAGATATTTTTCAAGATCAATTAGATATGCAAGATGGTTATATCAAAACTAAATCTGGCTTTGATCATGGAGCAACTTCAACTTCAGTTCCAGGTGTTTTTGCGGCGGGAGACGTAGCAGATTATACTTACAGACAGGCTATAACAAGTGCTGGATTTGGATGTATGGCAGCTCTTGATGCTGAAAAATATTTATCTTCTTAAAGCAATTTAGCTAAGCCACCATCGCAAGTAATAGTCTCACCGATTGTATAAGCCCCTGCCCTAGAGCAAAGATATATACACAAACCAGCAATATCTTCGGGAGAGCCTATTCTTTTTCTTGGTACAGATTCTGCTATGAATGAATAATCAAAATTGACTGCTTTACCAAGCATGTGACTATCAAACGGTCCTGGTGCTATAGCATTAACAATTATATTTCTACTTACTAAAGTTTTGGCTAGGTGTTTAGTNAGATGAATAATGCCAGATTTAGAAGCAGTGTAAGAATAAGTTTCCATTAAAGGTACATGTAAACCATCAATTGAAGCTATGTTCACAACTCTTGAAGGATCTTCTGAAGTGCCTTTTTTTTCTAATAATGGTGTTAGTTTTTGGGTAAGAAAAAATGGTGTCTTTAAATTCAGATCAATTACTTTATCCCACCCACTTTCAGGAAAATCATCGTAATTAGCACCCCAAGCTGCGCCAGCGTTATTGATTAAATAATCAATTCCATCTGGTTCTGCATCATTCAAAAACTTTACTAATGCATCTATACCCTCAGTATTTGAAATATCGCCACTGACAGGAATGCACTCACAATCGTATTTTTGTGATAATTCTTCAGCCTTCTTTACTAAGGCTTCTTCTTTTCTTGCTGTTATATAAACTTTAGATTTATTGGCTAAAAAACCAGAGGTAATCATTTCTCCTATACCTCTTGAACCACCAGTAACCACGACGACTTTATTGCTTACGTTAAACAGATCTTGTGATTTTAGACTCATAGTGAAGCTACATAAATTGTTGCGCCTATTACACCGCAAATAATCATTACTAAAGCTACGTTTGCATCAGATGAAGAGTTTTCTTTTTCTTCTTCTGAATCATAAAATTGATCATCACTCATTATTTATTTCCTTTTTGGCCACAATTGGATTGGCGTATTGAGACATTATATATTCTAAGTCTCTATTAGTCATAGAAGCTCTTAATTCATTAAAGTATTTACTTGCTTTTGGATATTTATCGTCATCAACTTCACCATTTAAAAATTCATGTGCATATAGATTTGTTTCCCAATGTTTATAATTATTTAGAATCTGTTTATCTATTTCATGGGCTAGAGATTCAGGTGAATATGCTCCTTGTATTTGATCAGTAAAACTCAATTTAACCCTGCCTTTATTCAACATAACTCCTTTAAAAATATGAGAAATATCCTCATCTAAATCTTTGGATTTTATGTTTTGTAATTGTTGTGACTTCTCAACTGCCAGAGGATCTATTTCATAAGAAATTGAACATGGAACAATGTTGTAATAATTTGTGATTTCTTGAAAATCGCAGTTTTTTCTAAGCGCAATATGCAACATTTTAAGGACAGCAGGATCTGTTTTATCAATTCCATCTTTCGATCTACCTTGCTTTTGTGCTATCCATACATGATTACCGTCATCTAATTTATTTTTTATAAATTCAGAGGCTTTAAGTAAATTGGTATAAATCTCTTTTTTTGAAGCGCCAGATCGAGAAATTACAAAACTTTTATTGAGCCTTAGCAAATCGCCCATCCAATCTACACTAACTAGATTATCTCCAATTGCATTAAATGTTGTATCTTGACCAATGCTATCTAGTGCAAAATTGCAGAGCGCAGAATCGAGAGTTATATCTCTNTGATTACCAATGAAAAGATAAGGTTTATTTGNTTCTAATCTATCAAGACCTTTCGTTTGAAATTCTTCAATTGTTTGATCGACGACACTCTTTAATACCAACTTAACTTGATCTTGAAATTCTTTNACGGAGTTTATATTTTTAACTTTTGATTTAAATAATTGCATNACCATTAAGGATGAACCTGGTATTGATAAAAATTTAGATGTAGATTTATTTAAATTAGATTTAATAAATTTCATGAATTCTTGATTGTTCATGAGATTTGTCAAAACAGATTTGACCTCTTTATCGTTGTAAGGCTCTATACGAATCATTTTAATATCTATAAAATTTCAGTATGGAAGATGATAAAACAGTTATGAAGAATATAGTAATATTTTTTATATTGATTGGAATCATTGTAGTAATACTTCTTATTGGCGCTACNTTCGTTTAGCCAGGAGGCCAATCTAAGCTTCTGCCACCCATTAAATGAACATGTATATGAAATACACTTTGGCCAGCACCTGCCCCATTGTTAATAATTAATCTGTAGTTATCATCCAGATCATATTTATCAGCAATTTTTTTTGAAACATAAAGTAAGTGACCTAATAGATCTTTATCCTCTGGTGAGGTATCAGATATTTTTGCTATTTCTTTGTGTGGGATGATTAGAATATGAATCGGAGCTTGAGGGTTGATATCTTCAATAGCAAAGCATTGATCATCCTCATATACTATGGTTCCTGCTATCTCTTTGTTTTTAATTTTAGTAAAAATAGAATCAGACATTTTAAAGTACAAACCTTATTAGTCTAATAAACAAATATACACAAATAACAGTGAGCACAATTCCAGCAAATTTAAGTAGAAAGTTTTTTATTAATCCTGTAGTTTTTTGAGTAAAAAAATAGTGAAGTAGTAATAAAACAAGAATTACCAANAGAACTATGCTTAAAAGACCTAACATATTAAAAAAAGTTAGCTATATAATCCCATAAAAGAACTAAAAGCACCAAACCTGAAGCCCAAACACTACATGCAATCAGATCAAAAATTAAAAATCTTTGATAATTTAATCTGAAAACACCAACAAAAAAAGGTGAAAATGGGCGCAAACTAGGGGTCATTCTGCCAATAAGTATGGCGGTAAATTCATATTTATCAAACGTCTGTTTAACCTTATCGACTTGTTTTTGCCTGCTTTTGATGAACTTCCAATTTAAGGCTTTAGTGCCATAAATTCTTCCCATTAAATAACTTGATTGATCGCCTAAGAATGATCCTATATATCCACATAAAGTAATAAAGAATAAACCTGATATACCCTCTAAAAAAAGGAATACAGCCATTAAATAAAGTAACAAACTAGGAAAAAAGAAACCACTAATTACAAAAGACTCTAAAAATCCTAAAACTGTGATTATNAGTGGTGCTAAAAGCGGATTATTTACACTAAATTCTTTTAATTGATCAAGCCAAGAAGGCTCAGTTTTTTTTTGAGCACTTCTTCCATACTCACTATTTTAAAATTTTGATTACTTGGTAGGTTTCTACCATCCTGTACAACCAANAACCCATTTGGAAATATGTCTTCTACAGCTTTATTAGTAACATCTAAACCGTCAGTATCTTCAACGCCATTAATTTTAAATTTACTAATAAAGTCTAAACTTACGCGATCGTATAGATTAAATTCATTACCCCCTTGTGAGGAGAGTATGATGTAACCCTCTACATCTGATGTTTTATAAATTGCTACTCCTTCTGGATCACCAATAATATTCTCATCTCTTGAATCAACGACTTCAATCATTCGTAGTGTATCTGACTCATAAGCTTTTAAATAACCTTTAGAACCTTCCCTGGAAATCAATAACCGGCTATTTTCATCGTCAAAGACACAACCCTCAGCTTCATTTCCTGTTTTAGGAGCATTTTCCTCATCACTAATAATATTTAGCTCTCCAACTACTTTCTTAGTAGTTAGATCCCACATTTGGACAGTTGGACCCTCTTCTTCTGTCAATGCTGCAGAGAGACGACCATTTACAAAACCCATACATACACCATAAACATTCATATTTNNNNCANNATCTATTNTGGGTTATATCTTCAGTAAAAGCATTAGTTGGATTCACAGAGAAATACTCATATAAATTGGATTCAGGGAACACCCAGTATCCAAGAGTGCCTGAAGATCGATTTGAAATCACCATATGAACATTCTTATCAATAACCCTTAGATCGATATTATTAGTTGCACCAAGCTCAGAGAAACTTAATTCTTTCCCATATAGGTCATAGACATGAATGCCTTTTCGCTTATCTGTTCCAAAAATTAACGACTTAGTAGGATCGGCTTGATTAAACCATATTGCNGGATCATCAGCAGCATCTCCTATAGAGGACACTGATTCAGTCTCAAAAACGTAATCTACTTTTTCTGCAAACAATGATGCAGGTTGGAAAAAAAGAGCAAGTAAAAAACTTGCTCTTAATAAATAATCTTTAAATTTAGTAACTGTATCTAACACCGAAAGACAAAGTATATCCATACTCGTCATATTGTGACAGCCTATCTGAAGTATTCCAATAGTAATATTCAGGTCTATTGCCTAAATTTTTACCT
>FUFK010046522.1_pt1 | contig 15496 bp, 20 predicted proteins | sample 1021851 | NCBI WGS metagenome assembly FUFK01 (sample SAMEA51879418, study PRJEB19060) | metagenome | reverse complement strand
AAACGGAGAGGGTGGGATTCGAACCCACGAATAGTTTCCTATTAAACGATTTCGAGTCGTTCGCTTTCGACCTCTCAGCCACCTCTCCTTACTTATATATATTATATTTCTGATTCTATTTTAGATTTTATTCGACTTTAATCCCAGCCTGCATCTTTCATCAATTTTATTGCAAGAGAATTATTAACACCAAGATCTTCTACTGTAACTTTATCAGGAGTAAATGATCCAAATTCTTTAACAATAGGATTTTGATTTACCTCTTTCAATGGATGTTCAAAAGTAGGAGCTGCTAGCCCCTCACTTCCACTAGGAGAAGCTAAATATTCAAGTAGCTTTATAGCTGCAGTTTTGTTTCTTGCGTATTTAGCTACACCACCAGCACTAATATTTACATGTGCAGGATTAGGTGTGAGGACTGTTGTTTTTTTTGCATATAACGCATCTCTTCTTCCATTTACACCAGCTAGCATTCTTGCAACATAGTAATGGTTTACAATTCCTACTCCACACTTTTTCTTAGAAACTGCTCTTACGATAGAAATATCCCCTGGGAAAAAAGGTTTTGATACATTTGAAATCATCCCATTAAGCCAATTTTTAGTTGCTTCTTCACCCTTATTAATTATTTGATTCGCTACCAAAGACTGATTATATGGACTTTTTCTATTCCTCAAACATACTTTTCCTTTTAAAGAGGGGTCCGCTAAATCAGTGTAATCATTAATTTTGCTTACATCTACCACCTTTGGATTCGCGACCATAACTCTTACTCTTCTTGTTAATGCGTACCATTCTTTATCAGGATCTTTTAATCCAACAGGAACATCATTTTCTAAATTATTAGAATCAATCTTCTGTAGCAAGCCTAATTTCGCAGCATTAGTAATTCTTGCCGCATCAACAAGCAAAATTAGATCGGCTTGAGAATTTTTTCCCTCTCTTTTCAGCCTTTCGATTAAGGAGATACCAGCAGCTTCAATTAGTCGAACTTTTATCCCAGTTTCTTCTGCAAATTTTTTATATACACTTCTATCTGTGTTGTAATGTCTGCCTGAAAAAACTTTGACTTCTTTTTCTGTTGAATTAGCAGGTATATTAACGTTCAATAAAAATGTACATGCCAATGCCGAATAAATTACTTTTTTAAGTTTTTGCACTTTTTAAAAATAGTATCTATGGTTACTTTATACCTATAAAAACAGTTCAAACTTTAAAAGCGAACTTCTATACATTAAGATGTATCATTTTTTATATTTCATATGAATTATTTAATCCATCAGTTATTAAACACTGAAGAAATAAATTTAATAAAAAAAGAATTAGAGAAATATCCCCAAGATTGGGAAGATGGAAAAAAAACAGCCGGCAGTCACGCTTCAATGGTAAAAAATAATTTGCAGCTAAATAGAAATTCAGAGGCATCAAAAAAAAATTCTCAATTAGTAAATAAAAAAATCCTCTCTAATCAATTAATAAAAAGTTTTTCTTTGCCTAAAAGAATCCATGGAATAATGTTTACAAAATCATCAGAAAATATGCATTATGGAAGACATATTGATAATCCATACATGTCTTCAGGAAGATCAGACTTATCTTTTACTCTTTCATTAACGAATAAAAATTTATACAAAGGTGGGGAATTAATTATTGAAACAATGAATTCAGAAGAGAAATTTAAGTTAAATGCTGGAGAGATTATTATTTATCCAAGTTCTTATTTACATGCAGTAAATGAAATAACTGATGGTGAAAGATTAGTTTGTGTAGGCTGGATAGAAAGTTATGTTAAATCGACTGAGGAAAGGGAATATTTATTTGATCTTGATGCAGGAGCAAGAGGACTCTTAGCAAAATATGGGAGATCAGATGAGGTTGATTTAATTTTCAAATCCTATTCAAATTTGTTAAGAATACTAGGTAATTAATAGATCATTTTATACATCAAATAGAAAAAGTTATTAGAAATATTTAGAATGATTACTATATTTAAAAGTAAAAATGCCAAGAAAAAGTTCAATTGCAGTATTCATAGCCGCGACTAGTGCGCTAGCAATTTCATCACCTGTAAATGCAGGAGGACAAGATTTAGGCGGACTTAAGGAATGGAATACTGATATGTCAATTGATGCAGATTTTGTCCTTGATGAAGACGCTCAAAAAATTGCTGACGAAGCAAAAAATTCTAATTTGTGCGTCCCAATAGGTGAAGGAGAAAATTGTTGGTAAAAAAAAAAGCCTCCATACAAGGAGGCTTTACTATTAAAAAAAAGAAACCCCTCTTTTTGAGGGGTTTTCTTTTATTTAGAACTTAAATACTGTGGTAAGCATTGCTCCAAAGATATCCTGATCAGTTGAGGACTCAACATCAGTTCCTCCCCATACAGCAGGAGTAACAGTAATTGAATCGTTAGGCTTAAATGAATAGTATGCCTCCCAAAGGAAAGGTTCAACTTCACTCAAAGTTCCAGAAGAAACTTGTGTTGCCTTAACAGGTTGTCCTAAAGCTATTCCGATTCTATCGTCAGCTTGGATCATATCCTGCCAACCTAGTCCAACAAAATATCCAGAACCTTCTGTTACATTTAGAGGATGATTATCAAAACTAATTGAATCATAACCAACTGATATTTCAGGCATAGCGGTACCTGAATCTTCTGGTCTCCAGTAAGCTCTTAATGCATATGCATCAGCGTTTGTATCTGAACTCAATTTGGTAGAAGTACCAACATTACCATGAATAAGTTCTGTTGAATAATACTCATGGGAGTCCCATCCAGCATGTTGCTTAGAGTAAGTTACAGAAGCATGATACTGCGGCTTTGTAAAAGCAATCATAGTATCAATTTTACTCTTATCAGAATCAGTTAAGATCCCTTTAGATGTTCCACTACCTTTACCGACGTAGTTTGTGCTCATTGCAAAGCCACTATCACCGAATTCATACTTAAGTCCAGCACCACTATCAGTACTAGCGCCGAAAACTGCACCATTACCACCTAGTTTAAATGCTTTTAATACGCCAGGCTTATAGATGGAAGGAGTTGCCGCCAACATATAATAGTTCTCTATAAGACCACCAACCCAAACAGTTGCGTTGTCTCCAAGTGGGAATGTGTACCAGAGTTTATCAAGTATTAAATTGTTACTAGTACCCTTTGCTTCAATATGGTAATTACCTGGCTTTTTAGTAAAGTTAGAACCCCAATCACCAGCAGATAATCTCACATAAAGATTGTCATCACCAGTGAAACTTGTATTCAAGTTCATCTTATATACATAAGCGAAAGAAAGTGCTTCTGAACCGCCTATTGTGTCACCGCCATCAACGCCACCAACAGCGAAAACAGCTTTTCCATCCATAGTTGTAGTAGATGAGAAAGATCCAGCTTCAAAATTATTTTGTCTAGCTTCAAGACCATCAACGCGACCGTTTAGGGTTGCGACATCTTCACTAATTTCATTAGCGAATGTGTTGCTATCAAATTTTTGGACTTTAGATGAGCTACGACGGTAGCTATCCATGTCATCAAGATTGACAGCTTCAGTAGCTTGCGCTGCGATTGGGGTTAATAAACCCAAAGCAGTACTAGCAACCAAAAGTTTTTGGAAGAGTTTCATTTTACCTCACACGAAAATGCCCACAGAAATGGGTAATTAAATTGTATCGAAGGTAACTTTTCTGAGAAGGACTAATAGATGCATATGGATGTATAATTTTTTACATCGTACAGATATTTGATCTTTAAATTGCTACTTATTTTTTTTCTACTAATGGGAAACCCATAAATTCTCTTTCCTCTACCCAAGAAGATGCAACTTCTCTAGCTAACTTTCTAATTTTTTCTATATATTGAGCACGATCTGTCACTGAAATTACACCTCTAGCATCAAGCAAATTAAAGGTGTGACTACATTTTAAAACATAATCAAGGGCAGGATAAGTTAATTTCTTTTCAATTAATAAATTCGCTTCATCTTGATAAATTTCAAATAATTTTCTGAGATTTTCGGGATTTGATTCAGCAAAATTATATGAGCATTGCCCTTTCTCAAATTGGAGCCAGATATCGCTATATTTCAGATTTTGATTCCAGTTTAAATCCCAAATACTTTCCTTATCTTGCAAGAACATTGCAATCCTCTCTAAACCATATGTAATTTCAATTGGTATTGGCTGACAATCTACTCCGCCACATTGTTGAAAATATGTAAATTGAGTAACTTCCATACCATCCAACCAAACTTCCCAGCCAACTCCCCATGCTCCAAGAGTTGGCGACTCCCAATTATCTTCAACAAATCTAATATCGTGATCTTTAGAATTTATTCCAAGAGATTCTAGAGATTTCAAATATTTTTCTTGTATCCCATCAGGAGAAGGCTTAATTATTACCTGATATTGAAAATAATGTTGAGCACGGTTCGGATTTTCCCCAAATCTTCCATCTGTAGGTCTTCTACATGGTTCGGCATATGCAACGGACCAAGGTTCCGGTCCAATAGCCCTCAAGAAAGTATGAGGATTCATTGTGCCAGCACCCTTTTCCGTATCGTAAGGCTGCATAATCAAACAACCTTCATCAGACCAGAAATTATTGAGACTTTGGATTATATCCTGAAAAAACATTAAATTTGAAAAAAAGTGGAGAATTTAGATCAATGCCAGTAAATATAATAACAAAGCTTAAAAGCAAAAATGTTTTCAACTCTGAGTTCTGAAGATTATTATCTGGTAAAAACTTTCATAAAATTAAACTCTTTATTAATACATAACTGAGGAATTAATTATGAAAAAAAATCTAATGGCAATGGTCCAAAAGTATTTGACTCTGAAGCATTTTCATCATACTGACATGTTATTAAAATTCCTTCTCCAAGACCATTTTCAGATCTAATAAAAACATTACTAGTTTTTTGATTAGCTTTTAAAAAAACGCTTCCATTAGCAGAAAGAGAATCTAAATTACCAAACTTGATTGAAGAGTATTTTTTAGAAATTGACTGCAATGCTTCAACAGCCTTAATATCACTAGGTGCCATTATTCCTATTGTCATCCAATCTGCCTTAGATATATTTGATTCTAATTCTCCAAAAAGTTTTTTTACTTGACTATTGTTTAATTTAGGCGCAACTCTGAAACTGTTTAAATCAACTAACTTATTTATTTCCATTAAATTTATATTTAAAAATAGTTTTTATCCAAAGGTTCTTCCATTCCAAGCCCACATTGAAGCAGGCACATCCTCAAAAGAAATATAAATTTTATCTATTGGAATTCCCATTTTCTCATATATAAAATTAGACATTTGCTTTGACATTTCAGATGGATTTAAAGAGCCTATTGACTTAATTTCTAAAAAACAACAAGGGGTTTCATCTTCAAAATACATTTGGGAATTATCTTCTATTTTAGCCATAACAAATCTTTTCGATTTATTAGTTAGTGATGAAACAAGTATTGAAATTTCTTCAAGTAATTTCTTNTTATCATCTACCTTGACTGAAGTAGAAACATTGATATAAGGCATATTTATGCAGCTAAATAATCTTTTTGGGAATCACCTTCTAAATGAACAATTTTAGATTTTTGGACTTTTTTTGATGACAAATATGCCATATCATATGAGCTTATTCCGTTTTTATAGGGATTGAAAAGGGCATTTTTAGATCTACTTTTTTTGCTCCTTTTGAATTCAATCATTTTTAATTAAATTATTAACCAATAATTTAACTTTTTTTGAATATATGTCTAGGTTTTTTAAAAAATTTTTAATTAAATAGATATAAAAAACTTATCTAAATCACACTATAAATTTCTATTTACTAAATTTAAGTTATATCAGATAATAATTGTTTTGGAAGTTTTAAATAATTATCAAAGAAAAAAACTTGATGAAACTAATGATGAAGAATTTTATTCTGACCCAAAATTTGTTTATCATCTAGATGCAAATTTCAGACAAATTTTATCGAATGTTTATAAAAATGAAATTGCAGATTATTCAACTGTCCTTGATTTAATGTCCAGTTGGGACAGTTATTTACCTTTAGAAAAAAAATACAAAAAAGTTATTGGGCATGGATTAAACAAACAAGAACTAGAAAAAAACAAAATTTTTGATTCTTTTTGGATACAAAATTTCAATTTGAATCAAGAAATTCCTCTTGATAGCGGAAGCGTTGATTATTGTTTAATGGTGGCTGCTTGGCAATATTTACAATATCCAGAGAATTTAACTAAAGAAATCGCACGGATTTTGAATGATCAGGGCAAATTTATAATTGCTTTTTCAAATAGAGCATTTTGGCATAAGGCTCCAAATATATGGACCACTTCTACTGAGGAAGAGAGAATTAAGTATGTAAGAAAAGTATTAATCACAAACGGATTTAATGAACCAAATATTATAAAAAAATTTAATCAACCGGCTCTTAATATCTTTAATTTTTTAAATAAAGATCCTTTTTATTGTTTGATTGCAACTAAAGAGTAGATAAATCCCATATCAAATTGAGCGGATTGATAATTAATGGAATAAATCATAGTCCATAGCCATACTTTCAAATTTTTACTAATATTGGATAGTTTAAATTAATAATTATGGGTTCTAAAAGAGAAAAATATCCTGAAAAATGCCCTTGGGACCTCGGCCCTAATCAACATCTAGCCAAAGAAGAAAATTGGACTTTAAGATTAGGAGAAGCAAACGTATGCTTTAGTAAAAACAAATTGGATAATAATTATTTTCATGTAATAAGCAATGAAAATGAAGAACAAATTTTAGCTTTTAGAGCAAGACTTCTTTATCAAAAACTACTTGATAAAGGATTTAGATTGGTTGAATAGAGTAATCTAATTCAATAAACTTAGTTCTTCAAAAACAAATTTCTGTATTTCTTCTTCCTGGTTATCGTTTAAGTATTTTATTGTTCTTGAATTCAAAATCCAATCATCATTTGTACTTATATTTATAAATTCATCTATATATTCTAATTTTTGAGAATTCGGTTTAAGAGTATTCGGGTCAACTTGTTGACTTGTATATTTTTTACTAAGTAAACCATCACCTGTGTTTAAAAAGTCCTCAACAAAAATTTCTATTATAGTTCCGTGGATTTTTCTATAAACCATATTAATCCCAAGATCTTTAACCCTATATTTATCTCCATCATTTTTACCTGAAACTTTCATTTCTATTCCATTTTCGGAACTCTTTATTAGATTAAAATTATTCTCTGAGTGTATAGAAAGAAAATCTCTTCTTACTCTGTGAATTGAAACTTCAAACAATTGAGAGGCAATGCTTTTAACGATATTCTCATCATCTATTTTTTGAATATTTGGTTTAAAGTCTTTGCCTAAAAAGAACTTACCTTCATGAATATTATTTTTATGAATAAAAGTGCATTTACCTTGGTAACCATTAAAATCATTTTTCCAGGTGTACCTATTTTCATAAGCCTTTCGAAAAATTTCCTTACAATTAATTTCTCTTAGATTCTCCATAAATTTTTATAAACACGTAAAAATAATTCTACAAAAAAAAACCTCTCTATTAATGAAGAGAGGTTTTTTTTAAATTAAACTAATTTTGTGTAATTTTTGTATTTTCTATGTTGTCAAATGCTTGGCCAATTTTCTTAAAGTCAAATCCCATAGCTCTTAATGCATGCCAAAGATGACCTTGTAAGAAAAAGAAACCTAAATAGAAATGAGTATTCGCAAGCCAAGCTCTTGAGCTGTACGCTCCTGAACCTAAATCAACCGTATCAGTAAAATAAGGTGCAAATTCAAATTGAAGCTTTAAAGGCTCTCCATATAAATCAACTGGATATATAGTTGTGTTTGAAGCACACCAAAAGGCAGCTACAAAAGCCATATAAGAAACACCAACTACTGAGTAAGACAATATTGCCTCAGCCCCAAGTAATCCCTTACCTTTAAATTCCGTATATTCTCCAAATTGTTTTGTACAAATATGGAAAACACCTCCAATTATTTCAAGGAAAGCGAGAAAAGCGTGTCCTCCCATGACATCCTCTAGACTATCAATTTTTAAAAAATCAAATTGATGATTCCAAATAGCTGCAATATCTAAATTGTAGACAACTTGTCTTGTAGATCCGATTGCAGGATCATAAATTCCATGAATGCGCGCCCACTCCACGAACATTATTGCTCCAAGACCAAGAAAAATTAGATGATGGCCAAGAATAAAAGTTAATTTATCAGGATCATCCCACTCAAAATCGAATTTCTGAGGCTTACTATTTTCTGGATAGTCTCCAAGATCACCTGCAAATTTATTGGAATGCAGTAATCCACCAGCACCTAATACTGCTGAAAAAATTAGATGTAATGTGCAAATTACAACAATTCCGTATGGTTCTGTAATTACACCATTTTCAACGCCTCCAATTCCAATACCCGCTAGGTGAGGCAAAACAATTGCTTTCTGTGCACCCATTGTAATACTGGCGTCGTAACGAGCTAGTTCGAATAATCCAAAAGCTCCTGCCCAGAACATCATTAATCCTGCATGGGCAGCATGAGCAGCTATGAATTTACCTGAACGGCCAACAACACCAGAATTTCCTGCGTACCAGTCATAGGTGACATCAGATTTTCCGTAAGTTTGTAACACTTGATTTAAGTAAACAGCAAGTTGAGCATATTGCTAATCAGTATGGTTTTTTACATGTTGTTTACAGATTTAATTACTTATGTAAAAAAAACATATTGAGAAAGAACAAATGTTACAAATCAGGCAAGTAATATCTTTGAAAGCTTACCCCAGTGAAGGGATTTCACCCTTTAGTTGAGAAGCCCATGTTTCAAGACGTGAATCTGTCAAATCAGATTCACTATCCTCATCAAGAGGTAATCCACAAAAAGTTTCTCCAATGACACTTTTAGACTCATCAAATGTATATGAAGATTTATCTACATAACCAACCATTTCTGCACCTGCTTTAGTGAAATAGCTATGAAGTTCTTCCATGGCATCACAATAATTTTCTGTATAGGTAGAAGAATCTCCTAATCCAAAAATTGCAACCTTCTTTCCTGATAGACTTAATTCACCAATATCCTCTAGGATTGAGTCCCATGCAGTTCCTGATCTTTCTTCATCTGCTCCGGTGTTCCAAGTAGGTATGCCGCAGATAATTCCATCAAGGCCTTCAAATTCTGACAGATCATCTACATCAGATACGTCTTTAGGTGCTTCTGCTGAGGAGATAAAGTTGTGAAGACGATCAGCTACGTCTTCAGTTTTTCCTGTTGTAGTTGCGTAATAAATTCCTACAGTCATAACTTCAAAATGTTTACCTTAAAATAATAAAATCTAAAAACGTTAAATTAATTTCTTTAAAAACTTTTTCATGTAAAATTTTATACTAAATAAAGTAAGAAAAATTTTTTGAGAGCAATTTACTAAAAAACATTTAAAACATCGTGACTGATAATTTAAAAAAAGATATCCAGAGTCTTGCTGAGAAATTTAATTTTAAGGGGGAGAAAAAATTTAAATTAATTGTTTTATTTGGATTATTAGGAGATTTTGATAGCTTTGAATATGCAATAAATTTAAAAAACTTTATCGATAATAATGAAGCTGAAAATTTAGATATTTTTGCTCTTGGTATTGGGAATCAAAATGGAAAAGAAAAATTCTGTAACTTCACTGGCTTTAGTAAAAAAAATTTAATAGTTGTTTCTGATAACCAAATTCATAATAATTTTAAAGTTTCAAGAGGATTAGATATAGGTTTAGGCGGTTGGATCAATATGCTTTTGATGTTATCAGGGATAAATTCCTTTAAAACTATTAAAGAAGTTATTAGAGGTTATACCGGCGACCGAAAAGCAAAGCAAATTTATTCAGAAGTTGACAAAATTGATGTTTTAAAATTTTTAAAATTTTCAGGTAATTCTTTTAAAAAGATTTTCGGGGATGGTTATTTGAGACCATTTGAATTAGCAACATTTAGACTTAATAATATGAATGAAATAATTCAAAATTGGAGTGATTATATTCTTAATGAAGAATACCTTCCTCAAAGAGGGGCTTCTTTTCTATTGAATGATAAAAATCAAATTATTTATAAATTTTTTTCAAACGATGTGCTTGGATATTCATCAAATATGAGGGATCCCTTGGGATTTTTGACTAATTTAATTAAAGAATAATTTTTAAAATATTTTTATGAATATAGATATATTTGGATATTTTGCAGCGATTTTAACAACAGCAGCATTTCTACCTCAATTGATCAAAACTTTAAAAACAAAAAAGGCAGATGATGTTTCTTTGACAACATTAATAATGTTTATTATCGGTGTTTTGTCTTGGATTATTTACGGTTATAATATTTCTTCAATCCCAATATTAATAGCTAACTTAATAACATTAATTTTAAATCTTTTGATATTAATTTCAAAAATATATTTTTCAAAAAACTAAAATGAGTAAATTTTTTTTTTAAAAGTAATAAACTTTTTATTTAATAATAAAATCTTGATTAAAATAGAACAAAAATTTACCGATCTTGAAAACTTCAAAATGCTGGGTTTGGTTCAAAGGTAGCCTTAATAACGGTGGTTATTGGAAAGAAGGTTTTACTTGTACTTTTGATGAGAAACCAGGGGTATTTATAGAAAGTCCTGCTTACGTATCTTGTAGAGTTCCAAACTGGCGAGTCTTGACTAAAGAACCAGAAGATTTAAATAAATCTCCGATAATTCCTGATAATGCAATTTGGAAAATAATTTAAATTATCCATACAAAATTAAAAAACTTTTTTACTGCGCCCCAACAAGTTAATATTGCTTTATTAAATATTGAATTAATAACATCTACTCCCTTTTTATAAATATTATTCCTTTCTTGATTTTTGGATTTTTTCTTGGGAAAAAAAACCCAAAAATTTCTGAATATATTGCAAGGCCTCTAATAAGATTTGGCATCCCACTTAGTGTAATGGGCCTTTTATTAAAAGAGGGTATAGATATAAACCTCATTAAAAGTGCATTCTTAGCATTTTCCATAATTGGATTTTTAATAGTTCTAATAAATATATGCCCAATTTTTAAAAAAAGACTTCCAAATTACACCTTGCAGCTGGCAGGACTAATAGGAAATACATCTTTTCTTGGGATACCAATTGCAATGGCACTTCTACCTTCTAAAACAATCAACTTTACTATAGGATTTGACTTAGGTACAACTCTATTTGCTTGGATATTTGGACCATTTTTTCTCAAAGAAAAATCTTTAGATAATAACATTCCACATATCAAAGGATTCCTAAATGCATTGATAAATAGTCCTGCTTCAAGAGGGATTATAGGAGTACTTTTGGCATACATTTTTCAAATGGATGAGGTATTAGGCAATTTTCTTTGGATACCTGCAAGAATTGTTATTGCTCTAGCAATAATTATCGTGGGGACAAGACTTGGATTAATAACAAATCAAAAGGGTAAATTTTTTGATCTTGATGAAGAAATTAAATTCTCAATTTTATTAAAGTTATTTATACTCCCTTTTATAATTTTTTTAGTGAGTAAATTATTAGATTTTGATTTCAATCAATCAGCAGCAGTAATTCTTCAAGCAGGTACCCCAACAGCAATATCAACCATTTTAATGGCAGAGGCATATAGAATAAAACAAAAAATTGCTTCTAAAATACTTTTTACTACAACTTTAATTTCAATAGTTACAATTCCTCTTTTAAAGGTTTTTATAAATATATTTAATCAAATAAACTAAAAACGAATACTGCACGATTAATCTGAATTGTAAAGATTATGTCCGGAAAACTACATAATGTCTTAAGATTTAGGTTATGAAGCAAGCTAACCCAGGAAATGAATATATTCCTTTTGATATTAGGATTTCTGTGAGGAGAGATACTTTAAAGCTCATCGCAGAGATGGCGCAAGATATGGGAATAAGCATTAATGAAGTTTTTAGTTTTTTAGCTGAAGATTCTGTCATTGATCTCGAATTGCTCGAAGATTTGAATGGGATTGAAATACCCAATAAGTGCAGCCTTGATGATCTAAAAAACGAGCTCCTAAAAAAAAGGCTTTGTTAAAATTTCTCAACCTGTCTATTCTTCCAGTTAGATTTGTACCCATTATTGATTAAAAATTCTGAATATTCGTTCAAATCTTTTTTATTTATTCGCCACAAGTTATAGATTCCATATTTCCCCAATTTCTCATGATTAATATTTGACCAATGCGCTTCTTGGGAAGAATAATCATCTATAACTATCAATAAAGATTTGTATTGATAATCAGGCTCATCCTGATAATTTTTTCTTCTATCATTATTTAGTCTTTCTTTCAGGTTAATTAATCCTTCTTGAGTGTTAGGTTCATAAAAAACTATTTGTCGAGAATAATAATGTAAAGATGGTTTTCTTATCCCAATCATTGCTAAAGTTTCCTTTCCTTTGCGAGTATCTAAAATTAATTTTGAGATATTCCTTAAAGGTAATTGCCTTGAAGTATCTGCTAATTTTCTGATTGGAGACATCAAAAAATATTGACCAAAAATAAGTACAATTTGGAGATAAAGAAATATATTTTTGGATTTTAAAGAAAGTAAAATTATTGCAAAGAGGGTGAATAAAGAGAAGAACAATTTGGCTTTAAAAATTATTCCAGTGCTTAATAATTTAGATCCTAGATTAGGCATCTCAGGGTCATTTATTGAACCCAACCAAATATTTGAGAAAAAGAATGCTATTGACACTCCGAAAAAAATAAAAATACTAAAAATCCATAAATACAAATAGGTTTTATTTATATCTTTTAAGCTTATAAAGCTATTACTGATTAGAATCGCCGCGGCTGGGATTGCTGGCAACCAATAGCTTGGCAGTTTCGTTGCAGAAATACTAAAGAAAATTAAAACTGCTGATAGCCAGCATAGAGAATATGTATAAAGGCTATTAGGGACACCACAACTCTCTTTTAAACTTTTCAAGAACTCCCTAAAGGCTATAAATATTCCGTGATACAAAAAAGGGGTAAATGGTAACGACGCCAAAATCATTATGTAAAGAAAAAACCATATCGGTTCTGAATGATTATTAACAACAGATGTATATCTTTGGAAATTATGATAGCCAAAAAAATTATCCCAAAAAGGCTTTCCTTCTTTTAATAATTCTAAGACGTACCATGGAACACTTATTAGGATTGTTNTTAAAAAACCTTTCTNAGGGTTTATCTTGTAAAGCAANCTTCTCCAATCTTTCTGAACAATTAAAAAAAATGTGATAGTCAANATNGCCAAAACAAATGCAACAGGTCCCTTAGTTAAAATTGCAAAACCCAAAAATGCCCATGCAGCAATACATTTATCATTATTTTCACTTGCCATTCGTCTCCAAAACAAAAGGAGACTGATCCCTAAAGTCCCCGTCAAAAGAGCATCACTTACAGCAGTTCTACTCCAGATAATTATTAAAGGAGACAGAGCAAAGCCGAGTGATCCCACTATTGGAGTAAGAAATTGCTTATCACCTTTCTGCGGCCAACAATACAACGTATCTGCAATCATCAACATTAAAAAAAGTGATCCCAAAGATGAAGGGAGTCTNGCAGAGAGAGTCCCTAAACTATCCCAAATCTCAATTTTCGGTAATGAGTAAAAAAAACCCATTAGCCAATAAATTAGTGGAGGTTTATCAAAACGAAATATGCCATTGACTTTTGGAGTTAACCAATCACCAGATTCACTCATTGCTCTNGCTGCAGCTGCAAATAAAGGGGGCGTTTCATCCACCAATCCTGTTGTNCCCAAATCAAGAATAAATATAATGNNCCCAAAGATTAAAACTATCAATAAGGTTGCAAGCCTTTTTTTTGANTTAAGNANAATCATTGACTAAATTATTTTTTACTTATATTCATTAATTACCTTATTAAGCCAGTTCACAACCTTGTTAGCAAATATCTCTGTAGAAGCATTTTTTTCTACCCATTCTCTACATTTTTTGCGCTTTATTTTTTCAATAATCTCTACATAAGAAAGCATCGTTTCTTTATCATCAGGATCGGCAAGATATCCTGTTTTACCATGCTNAATAATTTCACNAGGCCCTCCTCTTTTNTAGGCTATAACTGGAACCCCACAGGCTAAAGCTTCTACAATAACGTTCCCATATGCTTCATTCCATTTCGGGGTATTTAGCAAAACCCTACATTTACCAAGTTCTTTTTGTAATTCATCTGTCGATAAAAACCCCATCCAATCAATAGTTCCTCGAGGATATGATTGTTCTATTTTCGAAGCGTAGTTCTCATTTTCTATAACTCCCCAAACATTTAGTTTTTCTCCAAGTTCGTTTGCCACAAAAACTGCATCTTCTAAACCTTTTTCTGGAGCCACTCTTCCAACCCAACCCAATGGTCCCTTATTAGATTCTTGAAAAATATAATTGTCTAATTTAAAACCATTCCCAATAATTGTTGGTTTTTTTATGAATGGATAATCATTGGCTTGTATTTTAGAATGAAAAGCAAAATTATATGGATATTTTGTAGATACCTTAGAGATTAAATTACTAATTACTAAACTTTCAGAACCCATACTAATAATATGGGCAATGGGAATATCTACATTTAATGTCATCCAAATAGGCAACCAATCATAAGACATGTTCAACAATATATCTGCTTTCTTGGCAATATCTAATCCTTTTTCAAGCATTCCTGCGAGAAGCGAATTGTCAGGAATACTGACAGGAGAATTGTAATTTTGATGCTGCCAACTGACTTGATCTTCACCCTCTACAAAATGTAATTTTGCTTTTTCATTACTTTCGTNTAATTTNGAATTNTTAGGAGCTATCACATCTACCGAGTGACCTAAAGAAAGCAAACCAGAAACTAAGGAATTTAAAGTTAATTCAACTCCTCCGCCCTTACCGCTTCCCAGNAAACCTATTGGAGTACTNATTAAAACTATNCGCATTNTTANACTTTTTACACTCAGAGACTTACTAAATAGTAGTGTCAGTAAATTTATTTTCCCACAATGACCTTCTCTGGCTAACAAAAAATACCGAGATAAGAACAAAAACGACTCCTATCCATTGAATAATAGTAAGCCTCTCATCTAACCAAATGCCTCCACTTAAAAGAGCAAATACCGGCGTTAAAAAAGCAAGGGTACTAAATCCAGTTATTTCTTTATTATTTGCAAAGTAGAAAAACAATCCATAAGCTATGGCCCCTCCAAAGATACTTGCGAATGACATGAGACCCCAATCAAATATTGACCAATTTGGAATTATTTGAAAATTTGATTGTAAGCAATGCTTGATAATTAAGGGCACACTTCCTAAAACCATATGCCATCCAGTAACTGTAACTGGATCGCTTTTAGTACACGTGAACCTTATTAAAATTGTTCCTAGTGCCATTGCCAGAGAAGCCGCAAGCATCCAAAGTTCTCCAAAGTTAAA
>FUFK010740109.1_pt1 | contig 15499 bp, 13 predicted proteins | sample 1021851 | NCBI WGS metagenome assembly FUFK01 (sample SAMEA51879418, study PRJEB19060) | metagenome | reverse complement strand
ATCCCTTGTTTAGACATTACTTAAAAACGTTTTTTCTTTATTTATAGTTAATATGGAGGGTTATCATCTAAAGTCACCGAAGTATCAGAAACTTTAATAACTGTTGAGTTAGATCTGTTAGTATCATAGAAGAAAGCATTATCGACAGTGTTTTCAATTTCTGCTGTTCTTGCATTAACAAATGTAGAATCACCTATCTGTTTTACTTTAACATATTCACTATCTAATCTCAATACATCACCCTTAGTCAATGATCCTATTCCAGCACTAACTGTTATAGTTTCTGTATTGATACCAACTGCTTCAGATACTGTAACTTTCAGTCTCTTATTTGTAAGAGGAGTTTGAATAATATTGTCAACCATGATCAAAGTCTGTTTAGTTGGATCTAAAACTTTGAGTAGATGTGTTCCTGTTCCTAAAGCAGTAATATCAAATGGTAATGATGTGGAGAATCCAGCAACTCTAAACTTAAGATCATCTACTTTCTGAATAAAAAACTCATCAGGTAGTGTGTTTCTTCCACACTCTATAGGAGTCAATGTAATATTATCGCCTGGAGTCGCACCACCTATGTATGTCCCTGCAATAGAGATAGTATTTGTAGTTGCATATCCAGTTCCGCCAGTAACAACACTCACACCAGAAATGTCTAAGTTGGCATCTCTAGTTACATTGAACGTTGCTCCTGATCCACCACCGTCATTGGTTGATGGAATGTTGGTATATGTTGTTTCTATTCCAACTCTTGATCCTGTTGTTTTGGTTACAGGGAATGTCAAGTTGTTTGCTGGAGTTGCACCACCAAGATATGTACCAGCAATACTTACGTTATCACCTACGATATAATCTCTACCACCGTTGATTAGAGTAACAGCAGTAGATATACATTGTCCTGTAGTTTGGTCAAAGTCAAACTTAACTTGGAATATAGATCCACTACCACTTCCTCCTTGGCCAGGCACACCTCCATTTGCATTTCCAAATCCATATATTCTGAATAGAGCGCCTGGAGGATTTTCTGTTACAGCAGTACCTGTCACGGGGCCTGGAATTTGAACATTATATCCGTTTTCATACATTGAACTTCCACCTATACCAGATGTAACAACAGACATAACAATATCTTTTGTTCCTAAGGCATGAGAAGTAGTTGCGATACTAAGTCTATCTCCACCTTGAGTATCATATGAAACTGCCTGTCCAGTTTGGAAATCATGATTCTGTATTTGTATGGTATTGAGAAGTAAATCAACTTGAGTCATCACCCCAGTAGCTAGGAATGATTTTTTAAATACTGGTTTTCCGCCAGTGGTTAATTGGAATTGTTTACTACCAACTAGAGTTCCTGTTCTATCATGGGCACCATTAAAACCGTCAGAGATATCATCTAGGTTTAAGACTTTATTAGTCTTGTTCATAATGAAACTCTTTATTGGTCTACCTTCTGGGAAGAATACTCTCTGAACTGATCCATCAGGTAAAGGATCGTCTTCTGTGACTATGGCAAAATTATCTCTTCTACCCATGTACATTTCTTTGTCAATATTCAAGATAAGTTCAACAGAAGAATCGACTGGTTTTACCTTCATGTTAGTAGACTTAGCAATTCCTACAACAGTAGGGGCATTTGCAATTGGATCACTTTCAATGATAAGATCAGAGAACTCCAAGAATCCAGATGGATGAACAATAGATTTAACTGATTCTTTCCATGTTGTGTATGGTAATCTACTCTTAATTGAATATGAAAACTTTTGGAAGTAGAAGTTATCGGATAATCTCTGACTGAAATCATTAAGAATACCAATGTTCATGTCATTTTTAGAAACTTTGTCTCTAGTGACTCCAACAGTGGTCTCAACACTAAATCTGTTTACATCTCTTACTTGGCCTTCTAATTTGGAAACCTCACCGAACAATGTATCACCAGGCCTTAGAGAACCTATGGTATCACTAAGTCTTAGTTGTCCTATATTAACATCCCAACCATTTTCAGAAACAACTCCTTCAAACTTAGTAGAAGTTACTTTTTCACCTGATAAGTATTTGGCGTCATCAATGATTGTCATTTGGAACTTAGCCATATCATTAAAGTTGACAATACTTCCTAGAGTGAAATCATCATCATAAGATCCTAAAGTAACTGTAGATATGCCAGGTGCATCTGCCATACTAAATTCTACAGTTGCATTTGATGTGTTTACGCCAGTAACTGTGTAGAAAGATGAGTCATAATCAGTGGAGTTGAAGTTTGCCTCTCCAGCAAGCACAGATGATGGTTTTAATCTACATCCCTCAACAAATACTTTATCACCAATAGCAAATGGTAACTTGGTTTCTGTAGATGCAAAACCAGTTGTCACTGGAATGTTGAACTGTGCATCTAATAGTAATTCGGCAGTGACTGTAGTACCACTATGACTAATAGCATCAATATCATAACCATTAGAGTTATTAGTTGTAATGATACTTAAAGGCTCTTTAAATTCAAAAGCATTTTTGATTATTTCTACTCTACTAACAGATCCACCTTCTACATGAGCTGCAATTTCAACATTACTATTACCCCGAACAGTAAGAGTTGGTGGCTGATTATATCTAACTCCACCATCAGTTACTTGGATTTCATTTATTCTAGAAATGCCACTTATATCAACAATTGCTGGAACACTTAAGAATGGTAATAGAGTGGGGTCTGTTGGATAATCAAATCCATCTTTGATTCTTTCAATCAGATCTATCTTACCAATATCGGGAGATGATACTTTTACAATTCCATCTCGACCTTGAGTGCTAGCAAAACCAATAACTTTAGGTAGGATGGTGTATCCTCTGCCTGGGAAGTTTATTTTAGTTTTGAAAATAGGGCCTCTAGCAGTTGATGATGTTGTACTATATGTGATAGTACTTACACCAGTTCTAGAAACAAACTTTTGAGATTCTAGTGGTTTTTCTTTTAAATTGAAAGAGAAGTTTCTATCATCAATCTTCAAAACTGAATGTTGATTTCTTATGATCAAATCTTTGAATGTTATGTTATTTCTACCAGTAACTTCAGTATCAGATGATCCAAATGTTTTCCTAGTATCTGATGGCACAACAGGCGTAAGATTATAGAAAGTTTTTCTTGGCCAATTGATATTAGTATTAATAGTGACAGTAGCATCAGTGTTTCCAGATATACCACTCCTAGTAATATTGAATCCTGTGGAATTAGTACCGTTAACATCTAGTTTATTGTTAAAATTAACATCCTCAAAGAAGTCTAATCTCATATCTAACAAACTTTGGTCAGATACATCAAATGTTATAGTATTACCAGTTGTAAAATTAAGAGGTGGATTAATTTTAGCAAGGAAGCTTAAATTATTCGCACTCGCTGTCGTTACTGTTGAAATTGAAACAGGATTGGAATCAAATACATCAGACTTATACTTACATAATTTTATGAAGTCAGTATTTTCTCTAAGAACAAAATATGTCTCATTATTAATCAATCCGTCGATAGTATTTCCATTATCATAGTAAACAACCTTATCACCGCTTTGTAAATCATCATCACTGATGTTTATTTCAGTCAAATCAGCAGAAAAACTTGTATATGTAAATCCTACTCGTTTTGTAGTTACTTTAGCAAGAACTGGGTCATATCTTATAATCACTTCCTCTGTGGATTGAGGTAAAGCATCAATAGTGATTGAATCACCACTTTCAAGTTCATGATCCGACTTAACTCCTACTTTTCCAAAAAATTTCTCAACTTTAGATGTTACTTGTTCAAAATTAGTCGCTAATGAGTGTGCAAACCCAGAATTGGAAGCGACATTGTAGAACCATATTGCATCAGCAGCTGTAGAGAATGCTACAGTAGCTAATCCAATGTAATCAGGTTCAAAATTGATTGCATATACATCTCCATCGGGTAAAACTTCTGTTCCTACTCCAGATGTTGCACCAGCAGAAACTTTTGCCCAAACAAGTGATGTTCCACCAATACCCATGTTGTAAGAAAGTTTCTGACCAGTAAAGAACTTATGATCTTTGATATAAATTCTTTGTTGTGGTACAAATCTGTTTTCTACAGTTTGTATTGTACTTAAACCAGTTACAGGAAGTGTGTAGTGAGTGCCTGTAGAACCAACACCAACTGTTTGTTGTGGATTGAAATAAGTTATATAATTTTCAAAAGTAAATCTAGTTACAGTAGAAGAACCAACAGGGAAAGAGAATTTATTGGGTTTCAAGATAACATTGTCAATTCCAGCTGCGTGAGTCATTGCAGCACCAACATAATTTTCTCTGTTTACAAATAATCTAGAAAAACTAGTATCTATACCAGTAATGATAAATTTTTCTGTACCTATTCCAATAGTATCACTGGGACTGAATCCTCGTGTGTCAGTAACGAATATATGTGTGCTTACTCCAGTGTTAGTTACATTGTTTAAGTATGTTGTCAGACCTACTCTTCTACTTACAACACTTACTTTTCTAAGACCATTGAATTCAGTGAATTGAGATGTGTTTATACCACTTATAGAAATAGTCTCACCATCAACAATATCATGTGGTTCTGTAGTGATACCGATTATTTCTTTTTTGTTTAATCTTAAAGCAGTGTTGACAAATGTGGATANGCCTATTTCTACAGTATCAATTTCCTTACCAAGAAGTTCATCTACAACAATATTTGCACCAGTTCCGTTTGTTCCCTTGGAATCTAAGGTTAGAGTGTCTCCGACCTTATACCCATCTCCTCTAGAGAAGATAGTTACTGAAGTAATACCAGCACTCCTAGTTTTAGTAACTTCAAACTCTTGTTTTAAGGCATCTTTAACATCATCAATAAGTTCGTAATCAGAGTTACCAAATGAGAGATAGTATGGTGATATATTTCTAGTAAGATTTCTTGAAATAATATCAATGTCTTGGTTGAAGAAAGTTACAAAATTTTCTTCAATAGGAGTATCTTTAAATTTATTTCCAAGTAGATATGGATATTTTGGTTTAGCAACACCACTAGAGTCGATATCAACACTATAGAAGTATGCATATGTGCCATCAGGGAACTGTGGCGTAACACAATACCTTCCACCGAACTCGTCTAGGTCGCCAGAGTTGTCAAAGATGTAATCATTAACAAAGTATCCAAAAGCAAAGCCAGGGGGTCTTATACCCGATAATAGAGAGGTATTAAGAATATATCCAGACTGTAATCTTCTGATTGCACCACCAGTTGCAGTTTGATATCCATATGGGCCATAAATTGGATTTCCGTCATAAGCAAATCCTAATATAGGTGAGTGGAAAGCATTAGGTGTCTCTAAGTTACCAGAGTCAATATTGTCTCCAAGTTGATATCTCAACTTCTGTGGAGGATACATTCCTATTGTTTGTAATTGATATTCTGGGTTTGTACTTGGTTTTGTTAATATCGAATCTTCTAGGTTGATGATATTTTCATTTTTCTGAACTTGATTAATTTTCCATTCACGAACATTTGCGATGAACTTAGCTGATTTACCTCTATTACGCAAATCTAAAGTAGTATCGCTACTACGATACCCAATACCACCATCAAGTATTTGAACACCTGTAATCTTATCTCCAGTGATAACAGGTCTAATATCGGCAAAACTTCCTGTAGGACTGAATATATTAATGTCAGAATCAGCTCTGTATCCTTGACCAGAGGCAAGAATTTGAACATCCACTATAGATCCACCAATTACAATTGGTTTCAATAAAGCTTGGAACACAACAGTAGAGATACCTACATCAGGTCTTCTATGGAAATCCATAATGTTGGTACAACCATATCCAATACCACCATCTTCTAAGTAAACGTTATCCACAGATCCTAAAACTAATGGATCTATCTCTGGTTGTATGATAGTTGTACTACCAATAGCAGATAAACTTTCAATCTTTACCACTATAGGTGGGTACTTTATAGTATGTTTACCACTACCCAGACCACGAATTACAACGGTTTTATTTTTGTTATAATTCGTAAGATTTCTTTGTGAGGAAACTCCAACATCACATAACTTAAATTTGTTAGTATCAATAACTTTTACAGCATACTGAGTTGTTGTGGACAATCCACTTGCCACTGTTCCTGTTGTAGAATACTCAACAATCTCACCATTTTGAAAATGGTGATCATATGCAAGAAAGTAATCATCAGATGTGCTAATACCAGATTGGACATCACCATTTACAGGTCTTGATGGAACTATTACTTTTCTATTTGAGTATCCAGAACCTGACTCCTTTACATAAATTTTTGTTATAGTATTTTTTGCTTCTAAAGAGGTAAACTTATGAAAACCAAAACTTATATTTCCTATGTTTACTGTATTAATACCAACTTTTGCATCCTCTGGAGTATTGTATATCTTTATTTGTTTGTCAGTTACAGGCCCAACATAGTAGGTAGATCCACTAACGACGTTGACAATAGGTGTATTGCCTCTAGCGTCATAGACCACACCTTCACCAACTTCAAAGTTGTGTCTTTCTTGGAATGTAATAGTTTCATCGGTTGTATTAACAGCTGATCCATCTGCCTTGAAGTTTGCGACAATACTTCCTCTAACAAGATTAGATTCTAAAACAGCACCAGATCCGTTACCACCCTCTACAGTAATCTTTGGTTTTTCTTGATATCCTATGCCAGGAGATATTAATTTAATATCTCTAAATGATCCTACAACATTGGCATGAGCAATCGCACCAGTTCCTTGAGAATCATTTATAACAAGGGGAGGCCCAGTAATTACATCNTAATCNGTGCCTGGATTAGTTACTTTAATACTGGTTATGTCACCATGAAAGATCTGTTCGTCAAAAACAGTAGGAGGGAATAGTTCTACACCATTCGCCATCAATCCTATACCTCTGTTGTTTATCTCCCTCTTGTTTGGATCATCAAATAATTCCTTTTCTTTGATATATGGATATTTCCTAATTATCTTTTGATTCTTTAGTGTTTTATTTTCCCATCCAGATTTGTATATGAATTGTCCAGAGGTTCCAGTTCTTACAGCAATATACTTCTGAGCAAACACATCAGCACCACTGAATGATAGATAAAATTCAGTTTGGTTAATTGCAGTTACAAAATAAACACCAGTATTGATTCCACTATTTGTTGTGTTATCCCAATAAATCTTATCACCAGTTACATAGTTATGTGGTAGAGGTGGCGGTGACGTTAGAGTGACATTGGCAGAGTCAAATGACTGAATAGTATAAGTAAACCCTCCACCTAGTAAAGGCGTGCCACTTCCGTCCACAACCTCCACAGAACTGGTCTTTACAAACACCTTATTGTCTGTAGCAAAGATTGGATAGTTAGGTAGACCAGAAGAAGTTACATAGAAGAACTTTTGATCCTTATCAATGTAACTATTTTGAATACCTACTGGAAAATTAGATACCTCAGTGAAATAGTTGGTATTATGAGAAGCTTTGGTAACAGTCTTTGTTATGACACTTGCATTTGAAGGAATAGTGCCTGTAGCTTGAACAACAATAGTATTTGAGTAAATTTGTTCTACATTAGTAGAATCATATTCAATTTGTTTGACAGTTATCTCTGTTTGTTCGTTATCATCATTCTTTAGTATTAAAACTTCATCAATGTAGAAAACACATAAGTCAAATATGGTAATTCTGAAAGTATTAACGTTTACTTGATTGATATTAGATACGCTATGACTAGATGGGATGTTGTATATCCAATTATTGAATTTTGCATCATCTCCGTAGTCTTTACCAAATGAAAGAAGTTTAAGACTGTCTCCAACTTGCATATTTGTAGAGTCCGAGGTATCTACCTCATCAATTACGTTAACAAGTCTAAATTGGAGTAATGATGTTTGTCCAAAACCAGCATAAGCGTATGCTAATCTGTTTTCAAGTATATCAGCACCAAAAACTAGAGAGGTTGTGATGCCAGTGACANCATTCAAAAACTGNTTTANNGTTTTATCNGTNTATCTNANGNTTANANAGTTTGCNCCNTCTCTNGGTTTNACTAANANNGTNCCACTTTNNCCAAANCCNACTGTAGAATCAACNACNAGNGNNGNTGCNTCTGNTGGAGTNANTTCTANTGNCTTAGTTTTNCCAGGCACCTCAAAAGATCCATCAAATGATGTTGAGTCAAGAGATATTTCGTAAAAATCAGTTTGATTTATTGGCCTATACTCTACATTGTAAATTGAAGCACTCGCAGTTCCAATTCCAGCAATATCTTGATATAAAAAGTTACCTACAGTCTCTAATGGTTGACCACCAAACAAGTTTTCGACAAGAACGTGCTTAGTTTTAAAATATACGTTTTCAGAAGGTATAATAGTACTTTCAATTGGTTTGAGAATATCAATATTCTCACCATATAAAAGTTTGAACAGAATCTGATATGAGGAATCAGTTCCTTTGGACATATAGAAGTCTTTTGCCCTTGTAAGTATGTTTGTAACCGAAGTCCCTTCTATAAAACTTCTGTTTTCAAAGCCAGGTAAAAATTCTGTCTTAAATTTAGTAAAAAATGTTTGTAAAAAGAGATTACTTAAATTTTGAACTGTTGCACCAATAAGATGAACCTCAGCATTGGTTTCTGAGAAGTTAAGAAACTCAGCTGCATCTTCTTTGGATATTTGATCTATTCCACTGAATCCCCTAGAACATCCAATAAATGCAGTATCAGTTTTATTGGTGTATGTAATAATTTCGTTATCTATTTTCAACAAACCATAACTCTGAGGCCATCCAGTAGTGGAAGTCACTCTTATAGTAGGATCACCAGCATAGACATTATCAGTTAACTCAGTTGATACAACTAATGACTCGGCATTAAAAGCACCAATCTGTCTGTACTGAGCTAAATTGTTTGCTAAGTCAGCTACGCCAGATTGGTGTTCTTGTGATTGATAATACTGAGTTAAAAAACTTGTAAAAAGAGGAGATTCGCTAGTTAGAAACTCAGGAATCTGTGATTCTATTACATGAGAGATTTTTACTCTTTTGATATCTGTCATTTATCTTGTATAGATTGATTCGCTAGCGTAACTAGATGTTGTGACGTATGCTGTTGCAGAAGTGTTCTCACCAGAGGAAACAACGTCAGGTAAAGCTTTAACTGTGCTGTTTGAAACATCTAATTGTAAATACAAATCTTTCAAAGCAATAACATCATTAGAATCGGGTATTGCTTCAACTTCAATAACTCCACTTTCCAATGTTGCACCTGTTATATTTACCACATCTAAATTAATCTCTCCATGAATGTAATCTACAGTCCCAGCATCGTTCTTAACAATTAAAGGTAGATTATTTACAAGTTTGAAGAAGACTATTTTTCCAACAGTTGTCCCAGCAGTAGGAATATCACCCATATACAAAATTCCATCAATACCACTTACCGTGAATCCGCTGGATCGCACTCCATATCCATTTGGTTGGTCGTAAAAAGCATTTCCGTAACAAAGTTCATAAGTTGCAAACGTATTGATCTCAGGAGTTATATTACGTCTCATCTTTACTCTAGTAATGTTAGATGTAACTCCTCTAGCAGAGTCATCTATCAATCCTACAATTTTACTATACTTGAATCTACCACCGAAAGCATTAATATCAGATGAATTTGAATATGTAGTCAAAGCTTTAGTAACATTACTAATTAATTCAGTTACATCGGAAGTTGCGTTAGTGTTATAGTAAACAGAAGTATCAACTTCAACATAGAGATACTTAAGATCAATAATTTCTGGTTTAATACCAGCAATTGAATATTGTTTTAGTTGTCTGGATATATCATCCTTCGTAATTTGTGAAAGGAATGAACCATTTTTCGGTTTTATCGAAATAAACACTTTTCCAAACTCAGGAGGATCTAGTTCCTCTCCACCGTAGGCGGTCACAGATTCAACGTTGGGATATACGAATGGAATTATACCTGTGTAGTCATTTGCCGTCACTGCACGGTATTGTGATGAGTATATACGAGGTGCCAAGTATTTGATTGAACTNACATCNTCAATATNNTCNCCCATNTCTGATTTNTGGGNTGTTTTTAAAACTGATATGCCTTGTGAGATTGTTGCATCAGTATCATCTTTTAAAATACCAACAAATGAGAAGTTTCTAGCACCATTTCCAGTTTTTCCGTTGGTAACGATGTAAGTTACAGTTACAATAGCTCCAGCTGGAGGTTTTTTACCAATAATTCCGTCTCCAAATAAAATTTCATACTGTTCATCTTCAATTTCTTGAATTAAAAATAATTTAGAGGTATTATCCACCTTCAAAATGTTATTATAGAGCGTATAAATCTCATCTGTTGTCGAAGAAACAGTAACACGGATAGAAGTTGTGTCAATATTTGAGTTTGGAAGAATATATCTTTGATTTGGTTGAGAATAATCTATTTCAAATGATTTTTGAAGGTAAATTCCTTCATAAATTCTCAAATTACTAAAAGTAGCAGTATTATTATCGTTTGTTGTAGCTACAAAGTCGTCTGGAATTGAAAATATGTAATTACTTCCTAACTGATTACCTAAAGCAACTTGTCCAGCCTTCAAAGTTAAGATTTTTGTGTCATTAGTACCTAAATCTACAGTAAAATCAACCACAGCTTGTGCAGCTCTAGAAGATCTTGGAACATAACCAATATTTCTAGCGAGAGAAACGACATTTTCACGCAATGTAGCGCTATCAAGGAAGCACTCATTGACTGCCATGTTAGTATTGTAAGCAGTGATGTAAGAGTTATACGCTAAAAGGTCAATTAACGTGGAAAAGTTAGACCCCTCAAAGTCAAAATCAGCGAAATCACTGTTTACTCGAAGGTAATCTTTAATTTGAGCCCTAAGATCAGCGAAATCTAGGTTTGTAAACTGGTTAAATGACATTATACTCTAGTCGATTGGAGAATAAATTCTATATTTTGCTGTGGGAACTGCATCCCAGTGATATCATATGTGATATTGCAAGTTAATTGGTTAGTATCAAGCGGAAAAAGCACTGTTACAGAACAATTACTGACTCTAGGTTCGTAATTTTCCAACAAAAGTTTTATATCATCTTCTAAAACTTGAGCAACATCTGGATCTTGCTGCTCAAATAGAGTATCTTCAAGAGGACTACCTAATAATTTTTGGTAAAACCTTTCACCTACTCTTGTTCTTACTAAATTTGTGACAGATCTCTTGATTGCATCCTCATTTGTGAAGACACCGATGTCATTTGTCACAGGATGGCGACTAAATGACAGACTAATATCTCTAAAAGGAGTACTTGTTATAAGTGGTCTATCTACTTTTGCCATTATTCACTTAAATTTTGTTTTCTTTTCTCGTCATTGGCGTCATCACCAACAACTTCACGCAAAAGATCGTCTGCCGCTTCCTCTTCTGGTCGAGGATTAATGTATTTCTTATCGTCTGCCATGACAAATATACTAATTCAAATCTATTTAGACACAAAAAAAGACCCTTTGAAGGGTCTTTGGAGTTTTTTCGATGTTTTTTAACCAGCAGCTAATGGAGATTGCTTGTCATTTGTGTTTGCGGCAGCTTTTTTTCGTGCTTGAGCACTCACATCATACTGTCCTTTAACACTTCCACTAGCAAAACCAGCACTTTCTACGTTATGGGGAGCTAATTTTGGATCTGAATCTGCCATTTTTGACCTTTTTCTTTTTATTTATCAATTTGAGCTCGTAATCTATCGGGTGAGATCCCTTCATTCATATAAAAATTGAGTCTAACCCTTGCCTGTTCCTTATCGAGACCTACATCTTGATTAGGATCGTTGACACACCAGCCTGATGTGCCCAATTCTACGACCCTGTACTTTACATTTTCCATTGGTTGTGGCGTTGTCATTAGATAATCCTCGTTTTTTCGTGACCAACACGGATTTTAGGATCAATCCAGATCTCCATACCCGCTTCTTTTGCATCTAGACAGAAAGATACGTCTTCTCCACACATATCTTGAACATCTCCAGACTCAAAGACTTGCATTTTAGGAGCAAACCAAGGATATTTCATCTCTTTATGTTCAAATACACCATTTTTGATGAGTAACCAACCAAATCCAGTGTAATCAACAGTGAAAGGTTTGCGTCTACGAGAGATTGACTCGATAGTTTCATGATTCATCACTCCACCATTCTTAGCAAAGTCCTCTTCTTCTAACCAATGTGCAACAGATGTTGTTTTTCCATCCTCTGTGCAGTACCAACCACCAGCAATATCCTTCTGCATCCATATTAATCTATAGAATTGCTCTGTATTGAAGACAATATCAGAGTCAATCCATAACTGATAGTCATATTTTAATTTTCCGTCCCAAGGTATTTGATCTGGGCCTCTGAGAACGTTAGCACCAAGGCATTTGCATCTTGCAAAGTTAACCATTGATGAATAATCTTGTGAGATCTGAATACTAGATCCGTTCTGAACAAGGTCGAAGCATAGTTGAACGAAGTTCTTTAAAAAGATATAAGATACTCCTCTTCCTGGCAGACAGAAAACTATTGCTTTACCTTTCGCTAATGCCTTTGCCTCTTCTAAGTTAAAGTCATCTTCGACTTTCTTAGTTTTGGGGGCTTTAGCTTTTACTGTAAATCCTTTTGCCATAACATGTTGTAATTACATTCTTAAGTATACCACGGTCAAACCAATTTGTCCATAGTGTTATATTATATAGTCTTTTTTTATGAGCTCTTTTTGAGAAACTCCTGACTATTACAGGGGCCTAACAGCATTCCCTGATCGTTAATTCCTTTCAAAGCCATACTGTTGATTGCGATGTCACCAGCTACTGATAATCTTTTCTCATCAGTTAAGTAATGGGGGTAAACCGCATGAAACAGATCACTGGGAAAGATTAACATATGTCCTTCATTATATTGTTGTTCTAATTTCCAATTTACTTTTCTTACACTTCCAGTAATATCATTATAGGTAAGAACAAAATCCCCTGCGTCTGGGTGCATGCCATCTTTTGATTCTTGTTCTTCTTTCGCACAGGAAGGAATCTTAAGCCATACAACAAAAGAAAATATAGCGTCATGTTGATGTAATGCCTGATATTCTCCCTTCCCAGTATAATTTGCCCAGAACTTCTGAAAGGTTAACTCGTGTATATGAGTTGTCCTTAATCTATGAGGTATTCCAAAGTCTTCAATATATTGTTGTATTACTTTTCTCAGAACTTCTTGTTGAAAACGATTATCGTCATCTATCAACATCCATTGTTGCATTGCATTATCTGGCTCATACTTCTCTACAAGATGATGTAGATGATCTAAATGATCTTTATCCAGAGTTATATCTAGAACTCCGTAATTTGGTAATTCAATTTTCTTGGTTCTCATTTTTAATCACCTTTATTTCTTCTTTACGAAGTTCATCATTTGGATAGTTTTTAAAATACTCTGTTAGATATGCCAGTTTATGTTTTATATCTCCCGATGGAATATCTTCCATAATAAGGTTATCGCCAATATAGACGTTATAGGTATTCATCTTCCCAAGTAGCCATCATGTCCTCTAAGTCCTTACGGATATCAGGATGGTACATAAGATGGTTATCATGCTCTAATCTAAAAGAGATAGATTCGTAGATGTACTCCAGCTCCTTTACGTCGAGCTCTATATTCATTGTTTCTTCAGAAATGTTCATTATAAACTTATCTATACATTTGTATTTTTAAACGTTTGTTGTAATAGAAATCATTTCTTGTAGGCAAGGCACTTTTTCTATCAGGATTTATGGCTTCTGTTGGTGCCATACTATTCATTGCCACATCACCAGCAAGTGCAACACGGTACTCCGTTGTTGTGTAGTGAGGGTATACAATATGATTTAGGTCACTAGGAAAGAACAACATTTTGCCTTCTGCACGTTTNCCTAATACCCAACTTCTCTTTTGGTATTGTCCACATGTGTCAGGATAACAAAGTACAAAGTCGCCTGCTTCTGGTCTGAATCCAGCTTGAACCTGTCTTTCTTCTTCACCTTCAAATGGAATCTTGAGCCATACTACAAAGGTGAATATTCCTTGATGATCATGTATGCTTTGATAATCTCCATCTTTAGATACACGGCACCAGAAACGATTGAATGTAGGTATGTGATGATGTGTGGTTTTATGTTTATAAGGAGTTCCATATGTTTCAAAATAAGTTTGGGCTGCAGGCATCAAAACGTTGTTTTGAAAGAGTTCGTCATCATCACACAAAGCGAATTGTTTATTCTCTTGGTCAATCTCAAGTAAACGATTACCTTCCCACTTGGCACTTGGGGCATACTTATGTACAAGCGTCCACAAGTTACTAATATCTTTTTCTTCTAATTCACATTCGAGTACACCGTAATTAGGTAGGTCTACGGCTTTAGGTTTTTTCATTTAACTTCTCACGGTACTTACGACGGCCATTTACGACCTTCTCCATTTGTGCATCAGAGTATCTAGTTGTGTAATATCCCTTTTCCGCCAATTGTTTACTCGTATCGTCCAACGCGCTGATTTTCTGAATCATTATGATTGTAAACAACTGATCCATCTTAAGTAACAACCACAAATCTCTTCCCTGACAGTTCAAAAACGTGTTGAGTCCGTCAACGGCGCCAGACATTTGATCTGGATTTATAATATTTGCATCTGACTTTGCTGCCACTATGACTACATCGTGACTTTCATCGAAGTTCTCACACTCTCTCGTAACCACCTCCCAGTAGTCGTACGCGCTGAAATAGTCATAAACCTTGACTAACTTTAATCTGTTATCATCTCTTACTTTCTTCGCAAAGGGGCAACGAGGGCCTGTATAATCACCACCGTTTAGTTTATCGGGTTCCTGTAAGTAATCAATCCAATCATGCATGTATTCATGTAAAACATCTAAGTCATGATTGACAAATGCTTTAGATCTCATTAATAACTCTGATCCTCCTTTATACATTCATCGCCAATACAGACAGAGAAAGACAAGCTATCTGTATGATAAGACCTGTAGATCCTGCCCCATATGACATTGAACTCTTCTTGATCTAAGTTCTTAAACAAACACTTATCCTCGAAATAAATGTGATAGGATTTTACTCCTTTATCCGTTGTGGTACTTGAATTGTCCATGAACCTCCTTTTAACTCTACCATTTTGAACTTCTTCTTATTGCGTTCAATTTCCAACAACCATGATTCATTCATTGTGCTTCCATACTCAACTGGGTTCATACCCACAAAATCGAGTATTGCAGTGTCAACCATGTGATAGAGAGTATCCCAAGTGAGAGTGTACTGTAATGCAGACGCTATCTGTTCAACCTCATACTCAGTAAGGTTCTGATTCAAGACGCCTAATCTACATTCGACTAACTCATTCAAGTCAATCTCTATCTTACTATTCTTATATATTGCCATAATAAGTTCTTTACAGTTTCTTAATCAAATGATATACCTTCTTCATC
>FUFK010066408.1_pt1 | contig 15500 bp, 15 predicted proteins | sample 1021851 | NCBI WGS metagenome assembly FUFK01 (sample SAMEA51879418, study PRJEB19060) | metagenome | reverse complement strand
AATGGTGGATCCATATATTTAGAATTAGCTTTTACAATTTCATCTTCCCAAGTATCTGGTGAGGATTGTTTATAGTATACGGCAATATTAAATAATGCGTTATTCCTAGAACCTTGTCCAAATCCTGTTGCCGCTAATTTATTTAGACAAGGTGGTCCCGCAGGAAATGCTTCTTCTATTTTTTTCTCTTCTGTTTTAATTGCTTCGACTTGTTCTTTTGTAAGAGCCCAAACATCATAGAGCTTATAAAATTCCTCAAGTGTACAACCGGCGCCATTATCGTTGATAGCATAACGCAATCCTTTCATCTCATTGTAGTAGGGTAAATTTAAAAAGTTACCAGTGTCCCCACGTTCCACTAATATCTCTGTTTGTTTTGGAAATATTTCTGAACCTTCATATCCAAGTATGATTGCCATTTGTTTTAATTTTGATTGCATCAAAGATGCAGGAATGTTTTCTTTGGTAAATAAAAACACGTGTGCGCCGCCTGATTTACTACGGCAAACTATTAACGGAAGATTATTGGACCTAATACTTTTAATGAGGCTAGTATGATCAAAGTTATATTCGTCAATATCAATACACCCCCACCTACAAGTATTATTTTCCGTGATAGGGATGATTCCCAAGGCTGGACCTTTTCCTTCAACATGGTTTGACCAGAGTTCATCTGTGACTTGTCCACGAACAATAAAAGCTTTGCCTTTTTGTTTTCCGTTGTCGCCACGTTCACCTGGTTGATATTGTCCATATGCTATTTCTAGTCCTAAAAATATTGATTTAAATTTATCCATTATCATTTCTTTTGATTTTGTAAAGGGGCGATCCTCCAATCGCCCCTATATTTTTAGTACGGAGTTGAGTCCGATACTTTCTCTTCCACATCAGCTTTTGTTTGAACGTTCCCTTTAGATACATCAGCACCGAAAGTCTTTGCAGATAAATACAAATTCTTATCGGACTGCTCTAAAATTCTGTCCATCGTAACAACCCAGCCATACCAAGAACCTTTGTCGTTCTTTTGTAGCGTAGATGTTAGATTATAAACAACCCCATGCATAGGCGGGATTGCAAAGCCACCCTTACCATCAGGAATTTGAGTGGTCTTCATCATTGAATTCCACTTCTTACTGACGTTAAGTTGTGTTGATTTCATTGTGATCAAAGCAGGTGTATAACCACCACTCTTTGTCTCTACCATCACAAAGTAGGAAGCAGTCTCCTCAAGNTAGTTACCATTAGGTAATCTAATCTTTGAGCCATCTCTCTTCCCTGTTGCAATTACCGGACTGTTCGGCATATGGACAGCCACAGGAGCACCTGGCCCATCCCCTCTATCCGACCACTCTGGGTAATCTTTTTTATAGTAACAAGGAATTACCTTGATACCAGTTTTACCATCGTATAACTCGCTGGTAACAGTATTATAGATCATACCAGGTTTGGCAGCCTCTATATACTTTGAGTCCCCCATTGTCACTTGTGGTGACAACTGACCCAAGATTCTGACAAAAGGCAACGCAAGATCATCTTGTGTCATATTGTCAAAACCTTTTGCATCATCGCCAAATAAAGCGAGTGATCCATTGGTTTTTTTTGCTACATCATTAGCCATTACACATTCTCCATTAGTTATTTCCGGGTTATTTTAGTTTTATCTTTAATCCATGTATTAAAGATATCAGAAGGCATGTCGAGCCCGGACTCAACACGCTCCTGAAATAGAGCTGTTAATGTATTCCATGCTGCATCAGATTTCTGTTGCGGCTCAAATCCATTCTCAGCTGCAAGGTCCAGCAATTGCTTCGCCTTGTTGTCTTCTCCCTTTCCAAAAGTTACAAAGACATTGTTTTTAATAATATCTTCTAAACCTTGGTCACGAAGCCAGTCATAGCATTGTGCTCTTTTTGATTCATCTTTCGGAAGAGTACATCTATATTCTTTTTTAACAGATACTTTAGAACCATCAGCTAGTTTTATTTCTGATAGACCTTGTTCTGCTAGTAATTCTGGAATTACACGAGAGCTGATATCATCAGCCTCTGCTTTTTTATTTTTGAGTTGCTCCTCTAATTTTGCAATCTCATCTTCTTTTGNTTTTAACTTTACACATTCTTGTGCAATAGTTGTTANTTCNACATTATCTAAAAGATCTNTTGAATCTTCTAACATCATNTNTCTTACGTTTTCACTCATNGTTATCCTTTCTGATACATATCTACTTCAAGTGGATAGTATCTGTATTCACGTTTGTCCCACTTCAACATATTAAACTGTCCGTTTGTAACTTCACTTACAGCTGCAGTTGATATACCTATTATTACAGGATCACCCACTGCAAGTAAATAATCTTCTTTACGAAAATCTTGTAAATTTTTTTTCATCTTCTGCGTGTATGGTGCAGTAGAATAAATTGCTTGATCTCTGTTAGGCAAACATATCACAAGATACCCATAATCAGACGCACTTAATATATTAATGTTAGGTGCTGGTTGTTGAACCACATAAACAAATCTTTCTTTTGGGTTTGCTTTATGAAATTCTAAAAAGCTTGCCAAAGATTCTGGTTTATACAATTCAAATATTTTATTTTTCATTTCTTAGTTCTTGACATCGTTTATCATAGGGTATATATAATTGTCAACTAGAAAGTAGAAAAAAATTATGGATGAAGAAAAATATTTTGACAAGTTTAAATTTGATTATAAATTTAAAACTAAACCTTATGCACATCAAAAAAGTGCATTAGAAAAATCATGGCATAAAGATGAGTTTGCATACTTTATGGAAATGGGTACAGGTAAATCTAAAGTATTAGTAGATAATGTTGCTATGCTTTATAATAAAGGTGCAATTGATGCGGCGCTTATTATAGCACCAAAAGGTGTTTATAGAAACTGGTATTCTCAAGAAATACCAAATCATTTACCTAGTCATATAGAAAATAAAACGGTATTATGGACTGCTACTACATCCAAAACAAAGGATAAAGAGTATCAGCAATTGTTTAAAGTAGACTATGACCTTCACATCCTTGTCATGAATGTAGAAGCTTTCTCGACCAAAAAAGGTTTAGAATTTGCTACAAAGTTTCTTAATTGTCATAAAACTTTGATGGCTATAGATGAGTCTACAACTATAAAGACTCCAACTGCAAAAAGAACTAAAGCTATTTGTGCAATAGGTAAACTTGCAAAGTACAGACGTATTCTTACCGGATCCCCTGTAACTAAATCACCACTAGATTTGTACACACAATGTGAATTTTTAAATGAAAACTTATTAGGTTTTACTTCTTATTATACATTTAGAAATAGATACGCAGTGATGAAACAAGCAAACTTTGGTGGACGTAGGGTTCAATTAGTAGGTGGTTATCAAAGACTTGAGGAATTATCTAAAATATTAAAACCTTTTTCCGACCGGGTTTTAAAAGAAAACTGTTTAGATTTACCAGAAAAAACATATGTAGAAAGACAAGTTGAATTAACTGATGAACAAAAGAAAACTTATGAAACCATGAAGTCCGCGGCCCTCGCTTCTTTAAAAGGTAAGATGGCAACCGCGCCTCATGTGTTAACACAACTAATGCGTCTACACCAAATCACTTGTGGTCATTTAAAAAATGACGATGATACAATTACAGAAATAAAAAATAATCGTATTAACTCTTTATTAGAATTACTTGAAGAAACAGAGGGTAAAGTAATTATCTGGGCTAACTATGTTTATGACATAAAACAAATAGTAAGCGCCATTAGTAAAAAGTATGGTGAAGATTCTATTGTGCAATATTATGGTGCTGTGCCTGCAGAAACTAGACAAAAAAACATTGTTGAGTTTCAAGATCCAGAATCACCAGTAAAATTTTTTGTAGGTAATCCACAAACTGGTGGATATGGTATTACACTTACTGCAGCTAATAACGTAGTTTATTATTCTAATGGATATGACTTAGAAAAAAGGCTACAGTCAGAAGACAGAGCCCACAGAATAGGACAAAAGAAGGCTGTAACATATATTGATCTTATAACACCAAAAACTGTGGATGAAAAGATTAGAAAAGCATTGCGTAAAAAGATAAATATTGCAACAGAAATAATGGGTGAAGAACTTAGAGAATGGATTTAATAATTTTAAATGATGGTTTGTACCAATTAATTCCTGTAACAAAACAAATGTTAGAAGGAATAGAATTATTTAATGAAATAAATTGTTTTGATTTGTGTGATTTATTAAGACTTAAACTTACTGGTTATGCAGATACAATAAATTTACATATGATGAACGACGGTAGTGGTGCTCTGATGGGTTGTATGTGTCGTTAGATATCAACTAACCCTGTTTCACGATTTAAGTATTTATATTCTATCTTTCTCACATTAAACTCTTCTTTTATTTTACTACAAATTTCTTTAACATCAAACTCACCGCACGAATAAACATCAAATTGCATAAGTGCAGGTTTAGGTTCATCCCAAATATGCATTGCAATGTGTGAAGTTTCTATAATCGCAACTGCTGTAATTCCTCTATTGCCTGGCATGTTGCAGTATTTAACATACGGACCCATAAATACTTTCATATTTATAGATGCAATAAAATCTAACATCCAAGATTTTAATTGTTCCTCATCTGTCGGTGGCTTATCAGCTTCTGCTCGGATGATTAAATGTTTATGGACTAATAAACTATTTTTCATCCCGGCTCTTTATACTAAATCTTTAGCTTTGCCAATAATAGGTTTATATTTAGTTTTACCTTCAAACTTATAAGCGTGTAAGTAAGATGCACGTCTACCTTCAGGTATCCAGCTGCAATGAATCCAGCCCGAGTTAGGTTCACCTGGAGTATAGAATTCTAAAATTAGCTGATCTGGCTCGAGGTTATTTTTGATCCAATCAAATAATTCAGCATTGTCTACGCCAACACATTCGAAGTCGGCGGCCTCTGCGCGTGCATGCTGTGAATTTACAGAGCTGCCAATAGCTGCACATAACTCAGGTGAACGGAATCCGCTCGTCACCTTGACCCTCCCGAAGTGGTCACGTACGGGTTGGAGAATATTTTCACACAGTGCTTTTAATTTTTCTATTTGATCAGCGTTGGGATTATTGTCAATTCCTTTTCTGATAGCAGTATCTGATTTAGTTAATTCTAATAAAGAAAAGTTACGTGATAAATTCATCCAAACATCCTTTCCAACACAAAGACAACTGCAGTTCCCGCTACAGTCAAAAGAACCCAATAGATCTGATCTATCTTACCGCCCAACTTTTCTACATCTTCGTGTACATGTTTTAAATTTTTTTTAACACCTGATATGTGTCCATATAAAGATAAAATATGTTCTCTAGTATTTTTAGGTTCTAATGCCATTATGTTAATCTTGTTCTTTGGTTTTTTCTGTACCTTTGTTCTAAAGGATCTAACAATACCTCTTCTGCTGACGTAAGTCTAGTCACGGGATCTATATTTACATTACCTTGTCCAATAAATCCTGTGTTTATAGGAGCTGCTGCCATGGCTATATTTGCTGGGTTGTTATTTATTATTTGGTTAGCTTGTGCTACCGCATTAGGGATTAATTGTTGTCTAAACGGATTTGGTATATCCGGGAACAAATCTCCTTCTAATGCAGTTTCTGCTAAAGCTTCTTGTATGTTTCCAATTACATCTGCTGCTTGTTCAAAAGGATTAGGAACTCCTAACTCATCAGCTTTAGATTGAAACAATGATTGTACATCTCGTGAAATAGTTAATGGTCTAAATAATCCTTCGTTTAAAAAACCAAAAGCTGTTCTTTCTCCTCTACCAACCATTCTTTCGGCTAAAGAATCTTCATTCATTCCTAAAATTTTTGCAGCTTCTATGTCTTGATATAACTCTCTATTAACTCCATACAAGGCTCTGTTTGCATTTATATATGCATCAACTATTTGTTCAGGAGTAACTACTCCACCTTTTAATACAGCTGAAGTAAATAAATTTCTGGAATCCCTTACACCTTTTTTATAATCTGTAATTTTATAATTAAAAGATTTTTCAGGGTTAACTTCTACTCTTCTTAGTCCTGCAATACCAGCTAATTCGTTACCAAACTCATATTGATTACCACGTTCATCAAATCTACCTAAATCATCTACAGGTTTAATTGATAAACCAAGTCGAGTTAGTTGCTTCCAGTTTAAAGGTGCTTGTGTTTCTATTAAGTGTCCGATTGAATTATATATTTTATCACCTGCACTATCTTGAGGATTCCATAGTCTTCGTCCTTCTTGTGTTAAACCTCTTCTTACAAATATATCTGCTAATCCTTCAGTCCAAATGGACTCTGACACAAATGGTGAGGCAACTTCTTTTGTAGACTCAATCATACCTAAAATAAAATCATCCACTAATCCATCTTCATCTGCTCGACCTTGGTTAACTGCATTTAACACAGTTTGTATTGGTCTTGTAACTGTGTCGTAAGCGTTTAAGTGTGAGAAATCTATGTAAGATAATTTACCATCTTCATCTTTAAATGGTATTAACACAGAATTTTTAGACCAGTCAGCAACGTATCTTCTCATTGCATCAATTTCTTCATCTGCAACATTGTATATGGCTTGTGCTGCTGCAACTGTACCAAGTGGTAATGCAGCTGTAGTTGCTGCCATACCTGTTAGTCTTTGTATACCTCTTGATCTTAATGGGTTTACAGTTTTACCATTTATGACTGTAGAATAATTTATTTCTTTAAGTGCTGTATCCACTATGTTTGCACTTGTTCTAATAATTTCTGATGGAAAAGCTACGAAGTTACCTACAGGGAATTTTCTTAAACCTTTAATAAAGTCAGATACAAATGCATAGTTTGGTACATTGTTCTTAACTAAATTAGCTGCTTCTTTTTTTAAATATTGATCATTAAATATTTGTTTAGCACCATTCATATCAACAAACTCTTGTCCAAGTTTTAAACCTGCTTTGTCGTATGCTTTTGCCAATCTAGATTTTTCACCAAGATATGTAAATATTTTCCAGAAGTCATCCTCTGCAGTATAGTAATCTTCAGCTCCTCTTTTTATCTTTTTAAGACCTTTGATAAATCTATTAAGGCCCCAATCACTATTTAATTTATTAAGTGTGCTACCAAAATCTACATCTTCTAAAAGATCTGCGACTTGTTTTAGTTGCACGTTTGAGTTTACAACACCAAGTTCTAATAGTTCTTGATAAAATTCATTTGATGTTCTTGTGCCTGGACCAAAAGCTTGTAGTGCATTCCATGCTGCTTTAACATCTTTTGTATTACCAAATGGTAGAATACCATTAGCTGCAGCAAAAGCGGTAGCACTGATGAAGTTTCTTGCGTGCGTAAATGGTGCAAGAATTGTTTTAGACATTTGTGATAAACCTTTTGGATATAAAATTAAACTGTTATAAAGTTGTTGCGGAAAACTTTTTTGAGAATTTTGTGATTTAGCAAAAGCCTCTGCATAATCTTTTAATGCAAATTTACCCGCAATAGGATTTAATATATCTTCTATCTCACCTTTTGCATTCATTCTTACAACAGAGTCTTCATCAATATTTTTTAAAGCACCGGCTGGATCAAACCATCTATCTATTTCTCTTGCAGCATCTCCTTCAGGAGAAACTATTTGTTTAAAATCATCAGCTGTACCACCTGCATATTTTAAAGCTTCTTTAGTGTTATTATATAAAAAAGGTATTCTTGGTTCGGGCCCAACACGTCCACCATTTAACCAAGCATCATACTCTCTTTTTAATTTATTGTTTGTTAAAATTAAATCATCATAAAATTGACCACTTCTAACTTGCATAGATAAATTATTTGTACCTTCTACAATAGAAGACATAGGGTTTTTAGCTTTACCTAATAATTTTTGTATTACAGGTTTTGCAACACCTGATAATTCTTCTAAATTAGTTGTTGTTCTATCAGCAATTGTTTTTTGATCTATTTTATCTCCTAAAGATCTTGTCATAAATGCAGGTACATTTTGAAATCTTACTTGACCAGGTGCTGTAGTTTTACCTAACGTAAAACCTTTTGGCATACTTGCACCTTTCCAAACTTCATCAACCATATCTCGTGCAAGATCATCATTTAGTTTTAAACCTTTTTGTGCAGCAATATCTTTAAATTCTTTTACGGCTTCAGTGATTAAAGTTTTTGTAGGTCTAATATTATCTGCTAAAGTTATTGGATTATTTCTAAATGTTTCATAACCTCTGTCTAATACATCGTTAATGTATTTAGGTAACATTGTTTCAAATTGTTTTAAAGACTCTGGTGTAAATCTTCTACCCATTATAGTAAACAATTCAGCCCATTTACCTCTAATTCTATCAAACTCATTAAACATTACTGTGATGTCTTCATCACTAGCTTTGTATTTATTTTTTAAAAGTTTTCTTAACGCTTCTTTTTTAGCTACAGGAATAGACTCAATATCTACATTATATAACTGTTTACCTGTTTTAAATTTGTCACCTAATCCAGGTAAACCTGTTTTAGGATCAATTGATTTTTCATCTACCACACCAAATAGTGGTCTTAATTTACCATTTTTAGCTGTGCCTGACATAAGCACATCATTCATTTCTTTTAAAATGTTATTTCTAGTTGCACCATCAACTTTATCTGTTGCAACTTTTCTATAACTTTTTACTATTCTATCAGCGATGTTATCTATTTCTACCATAGCACGTTCACCTACATTTGTATCTGCAGACTCACGTCCTATTCTTTTCATTTTTACATCAAAGCCTTCTTGAGTCAGTAAACCATTGGCTCTGAACCAACTATCTAATTTATCAATACCTTTTTCTAATCCACGCTTCGCTTTATTCGTTCCACGTACCGCTCTCATGTTGGAAACTAATTTACCAGCTGCACCAAACGCTCCGGTAAATGCCATGCCTTCTATACCAAACTTTAATCGATTCATTAATTCAGTTGCAGCTTCATCTTCGCCTCTTTTTATTTTTGTAGGACCACCAAGAAAATCTCCGAATGTACCTGCATCTTCTACATCTGCTACAAAGGCACCTTCAGCAACACCTGCTCCTAACATGCCTTGACCAAATCGTCTTGCTTTCTCACCTCTACTTAAATAATTACCAGCTTGTTTTGCTCTAAGAGTTGCTTTAGTTAAACCACTGGCTGCCTTAAATGCAAGACCACCAGGCACACCAATGTTTACTATGAGCTCTGTAACTTTACCAATACCAGTAGATGCTGCGGCTTCATCAAATGGGTTAATATCAGCAAACCATTGTTCGACTGCTTCGACTCTGTCTTTGTCTACACCTAAATCTAAAAGAGCTGCTCCTAGTGTTGCACCACCTTCAAATATTTTTATAACACCAGAGGGTATAGCTGCTGCCATAGACAGTGCCCAGTTAGGTTGATCTTCATTTTCTGTAATGGGAGTTCGGATGACCGGCATTTAACCTCCTATTCTTGATCAATAATATTTTTAGTGTATCCACCTTTTCCGTCAGGAACTAAAGTATATGTTGTTTTAGTATCTGTTTCGATAAATATTTTACCTGTATCTGTTTCTGGATCAAATTCAAATTGTTCTTCCATTTCTTTTGAAGTTACTTTTTCTTGTGGAAATTGAGATAAACCAGATTTTCTCAAACCATCTGCCACTCGACCAGCATACCCAATTGCTTTTGAATCTGCAATAAATCCAGGCAGCGCACTAAATCCTTGTGTTAATTTATTTGCATAATCTATAGCTGCTTTTTTATTAGACAAAGCTAAATCAGATTTCGCTATTAATGCATTTAATTGTTCTTTGGATCTTTTACCTGCAATGTAATCGTTAATTGCTAATGCTACTGCAGTTTGATCTTGTTTATCGATAGCTGCTTTAGCTTTTTCAGTTCTACTATCTCTAGAAGTTGCAAACGCTGCAACATCAGCCGCAGCAGATCCTACTGTTGCACCTTCTTTTTGTGTGCCTTCAAAGAATTTTAACAAGTAATCAGATGTATCTTGTATTCTTGCATCTTTTAATTTTTTCTTATTATCTTCACCTAATAATTCTTTAAATAACTCTGCATTCTCTCTCATTAATTGTTTAGGATCAATTGTCGTAGATTCTTCTTGAGTATCTTGTGTAATATTTGGAGTAACTTTAGAAATTTTATTAGCTGCAGCCAAATTAGCATCATTTTCTGCTTCGGTTCCTGCATCACCTGTATCAACTTGTTGAGAACTTATTTCTGCTTTATCAAGTTTTTCTTTTTGCCTTCTATTATATTCCTCTCTATCTATTCCACCCGCAAATTTAGGTAAATTAAGTAAAGTTAAATCACTAGGTACTGGTGGTCCATCTGGAGTATCAAAATCACTATCACCTGCAAAATATGTTAAGTCATCAAGAACATTTACTTTTGTATCTTCTTCCTCTTTTTCATCTACTTTTGGTGTTATAGTTTTGATGGGAGTTGTATTATATGCAAAAGGCATACCTGCACTAAATTTTGTTTTAGCTAAATCCATTAAATCTCCACCCAAAACTATATCACCGCTCTGATAACCAACTCTACCACCATCCATTAGTCCAGATGTAATTCCCGTTCCACGGCTATCTACCGGGCCACCTCTAAACATGGGTCGTCTTAATATTTTACTCATTAGCCAAATATTCCTAATTTACCTGCAATACCTGCTACTCCTGCTGCGCCACCTAAAAATTGTGACATAGGACTAGCTGCTGGAGCTACTGCTGCAGTACCGACTGTTTGCGTAGGAAATGCTCCTGGTTGAATTTGTGCTAGTTGTTGACCAATCAACCCTAATTGTGTGAATGGTTGAAACTGTGCCTCTTTAGCTGCAATCTGTGCTGCATCAAGTTGAGCTTGTGCAAAAGCTTGTTGTTGTTGACCTAGTTGACTTTGATAACCACCAAGTCCTTGTCTTGCTGCAAGATCATTAGCTGCTGCTTGTTGAGCTTGTTGAAATCCTTGAGCTAATAATTGTGCTTGTAAATTTGCTCTGTTGGTTGCAGCTCCTCGTGCTGCTTCTGCTGCCATAACACCTTCTCGTCCACCACCAAAAGCACCAGCCGCAATTGCTTGATCTCTTCTTGCGGTATCTGCTATTGCTTGTTGTCTGTCAAATTCTGCTAATGTTGTATCAATAACTTCTTGTTGATACGGAGACATAAATGGTTTGAATGCATCGGGTCCAACTAAAGCTCCTAAATCAGCTGCAGCTTTTGCTGCATCTATTTGTAATTGATCTTGTGCTGCTACCTTTGGATCATAAGCAGTTGTATCAATACCTTTAAACGTAGATGGTACTGCACCTTTACCTAATTTATCTATTGATTTTAAAAAGGCTGTAAGCGAACCTTCTAGTATCGGTGCTGGTTTTGTTATCGTAGTTGTTGTTGACATTATGCTTTAGCCTCCAAAGTATTCATTAAATTGTACATTCTCTTTGCACCTTTATTAACACTACCACCACCTGCTGCTCTTACTGCATCCGCTGTCATTACAAATTCATTTTTAGAAAGTCTTGCAGGCACATCGTCTGCTCTTTCTTTTTTACCTATTGGCACAAATCCTCCACCTCTTAAATCCATTTCTTTACCACCTAAATCCATAAGACCACCATCTTTAGCTTCCATAACTACTTTTTCTTTAATCTTTTCTTTCATTCTTATATTTTCACCAGGACCTTTGTACTCGTAAAATTCTCTGTAAAATTGTTTTAATTCATCTAAGCTTGATGGTTTTCTTTTAAATATTATTTCAAACTCTTCAACTAAATCTATCATTGGTATATCCATATCATTAGTATCTGATGCGAATTTCATAGACTCTTTTATACTCTCATCTTCCACTGCATCAATTGCTGCATCTATACCACCAAATTTAAATCCTACTCTACCACCTTTTTTATATCCTGCTGCTGCAATTGCATCTTCAATTTCATCTTCACTAAAGCCGTAAGCTTCCATAGATTGTCTAATTGCAAAAGCTCTCGCCGCATTTGATGCGTATTCATTTTCAGCTTCTTCTTCCATTAATCGATCATATTCATCTTGATCTCTTTTAGCTTGTGCAAACATTAAGTCACCAACACCTTGTGCGACTGGTGCCGTAAATTTTGTTAAACCTGGTGCGGTCATAAAATCAGAAGCTTTTTGTAAACCACTTAGAACTTGTCCACCTGCACTTTCTGCTCCAAATCTATTTATCCCTGCTTCAGTAAATTTTTTAAAACTACCCGCGCCTTCGGTTAACATTGGACCTTCTCCTGGTGCACTCATAGAAAAATCTACACTTGTTTTTCCTGGTGCAGTCATAGCACCTGACAACGCTCCGAGTCCCGCTGATAATAAATTAATATCACCTTCGTTACCTTCTTGAGATAGTTGTCCTAAAATATTTAAACCACCACCCATCAAAGCTCTTTGAGCCATACCTGCTCCCATTATACCGGTTGGTAATAAATAAGGTGCAAATGCTGCAGCAAAAGGTAATGCTGGTTTAATTTCATTAGGTATTATTTTATCTAATACCTTCGATACTGGTTTGAATATTTTTTTAAAAAATCCCATAGTTTCTCTTTATATTATACAATGATAGCAAGTTCGCAAAGCTTGTAAAAAGGCGAGTGTATCACAATTTACTAGGTTTTTATACATTCGTCAACGTTCCTATAAGTTTGTTTTATTACCTAAAGGCAAGCCTTTTATAATGACATTTACATTTCTAGATATATCATCTTTAGTTGTATCAGTCGCTGGATTATCTACATCCTGTTGAGCCTCTGCATCTGATGCATATTCTTGACCTGTTTTTAAGTGTTTTATAGTCACTTCGACTCTTGGCTTATAAACCTTAACTGCTTTACCGTCTATTACGTGATCTTCATAGTGTTCTTCTTGTTCTACAAATGGCATTATCTGTCCTCTCTGTTAATTTCTAATATAGATGCAACAACATCTACTGCACCACTACTTGCTTGTACCTTTAATATCTCACTTTCTTTCATAATTAAAGGTTCACTCAATACTTGTTCTTTTTGATTAGCTGACAAATTAACATCATTATCTACTACAAAACTAGCTGCGGCTGCATCTACTAGAGTTACTTTAACAACTGCTGTGCTACCAGCGTCTTCTGCTACTAATAAAGATTTTACAATAGCTCTAGAATTAGACGGCACTGTATATAAAGTGGTAAGTGCTGTAGTTGTTAAACTTGTTTTTTCGTTCTTGTATATATTTGCCATTAACCTAATCCTAACCAAGTAAATCGTTCTTGATCTTCTTTTTGTTGTGTTAAATATGTAGAGTTTAATTGTTCTATTAATATAGATAATGCTCTGTTTATTTGTCTTTGGTTATCTTCACTATATTCTTTTTTAGGTTCTGGTAATCTTACTACTATCTTTGCCATTATCCTCTCCTTCCATCTGGTTGTAGATCTACTTGAAACGTACCAAATCTCCACGATTCGCCGGCCCCTGTATTTTCTATTTTAATATTTGCGTAACGTCCTCTAGCTCTGGTGTCAACTTTAGTTGTGCTAGATGTAATTGTAAAAGGACTTAAATTTGTGGCTGTACTGGTGTCAGCTGGAAAATCTTTTACGGATATAGTTATTTGATTATTACCTGTTAATACCTTAAAGTTAGGCAAGAATCTACGCATAGCTAAAAAAACTTCACTTTGATCTTTTTGTAAAGAAAAACTAAAAGACTCAACAAAAGAAGTTAAAGCTGTTGTACTACCATCAGGATTAATTTGGTCTGTTCCTATTTCGTGTTCAAAAAATACAGTTTGACCTAAACCATTTTCTCCAATAACTACAGGAAAAGTGCCTACGTNTAAACTATTATATGCTGTCGCATATGGTTTTGGATATACTAAAGAATCAATCCAAGTTGTTCTCATCGCATTTGTATTTGTAGCGGTATACCAATTACCCATAGGTAAATTAGCATTGTCTTGTCCATAATTATAGACTACGTATCTATCATTAAATGTAGCGTTAGCTGTAGGGTACCACCAAATAACTTCTGTAAATAGATTATTTATACCTGCACAAATTTGTTGACCTTTTGTTGTATCAATATTATCGTAAACAAAATCTTCAACAGAACAAGGTAGTGTATTAACTGTACCATCAAAAGAAAAGAATCCGTTGTTACCCATCCAATATGCAACTCCATCTATCTCAATAGCTGCATTTTTACCAATGAGTCCACAGTTTGTACCAACCTGTTCAAAACCAAATGTAAACGGTGCACCAACAAATTTCATTGCATACAAGGCATTGTCAGTCCACACTAGAATATTTTCTTTTGCAACCAAAGCACCCATGATTTTTGTACCGTCTTGTAATCTTTGTGTACCAGCTGTGTTTGTAGCTTCAGGTGTATAATTATTTATATCTTCATCTACAGAAAATCTTATAAACATATCATCTTGTGAGGATGGTGTACCAATAGTTTCTTCTGTTCCAAAATGAATTAAGTGACGTGTTGTTGGAGATATGAGTGTAACTCTAGTTGCAGTTGGATTATTTGTTGTTGCAAAACCAGTTGTGTTTGTTGCTGCTCTAACTCCTGTTGGGTTAGCGGCTCCTGCATTCCACGTAAATGTTTTACCATTTGCAATCGTTGCAACTAATACTTCACCAAAATTACTTAATGACCAAAGACCTGGTTCTAAAGTTACAGTTGATGCCTTTACTGCACTACCAAAACCTGAAAATAAAGTTGCGTTTTGTACTGTAGCACCACTGCTATGTGCTTGTCCATTTGATGTACCGGCTGTTGCCGTTCCGTTTGCCCCTCTAGTAATACCAGTCAAATCGTTTGAACTTATTCCTGTGTATGTAATTAATTCATTACCGACAGCAATTGTTCCAGCAGTTGGAAAACCAGATGTTGATGTTAAAGTTATTGACGTACCAGATCCTCCTGTACCAGCAGTGTCAGCAAGTAAGGCTCCGTTTAAAGTTGTTGTAGTAACACCTGATACTGTTCCACCATAGTTACCGATACCAAAACCGTAACCATAAGACTGAGCTGCAGGACCAACTTTTTCATATGGTATAACATCACAAGATCCACCGGAACCTGAACTTGTTGTTTGTTGTGTCCCTGTTACGATTGCAATCTTTGAAGATGTAACTCTTGTGACTTGAAATAATTTATCTTCAAATGCAGCGTCAGTTAAACCCACTCCTGTTGGCACTGTTACATTATCAAGTAATATTATATCTCCAGATTCTAAATTATGGTCTGATGTAAAAGTAAGACTAACTTCAAAAGTTGCATCTAAACAAGATATAGCAACAGAACCTATTGTAGATTTTATAGGTGTTATATCAAATAGTTGACCTTCAAAATATAAAAGTAAAAATTTATCTGTACCAATGGCTACATATCTATTGCCATCAGTATCTACGAATGCATGTTGTTTTCTTGCTACACCTACGATTGT
>FUFK010058376.1_pt1 | contig 15504 bp, 20 predicted proteins | sample 1021851 | NCBI WGS metagenome assembly FUFK01 (sample SAMEA51879418, study PRJEB19060) | metagenome | reverse complement strand
CAAGGAGTATGAATCTTGAAACACTGCAGGATCTCTGGAAAGAGGACTGCAAAATAGATGATGATCTCTACTGTGAAGAATCTCTCAAGATTCCTAGATTACATCAAAAATATATGGAATACTTCAACACTTTTTCTTTAATGAAGAAAGAGAAAGACGGAGAGTATCGTAAATTAATCAAAGAGAAATGGTTATATTATAAGGGTAAAGCACCTGCTACAGTATATAAAGATATGCCTTTTGATCTCAAGTTAACTACAAAGGAAGAAATAAATATGTTCATCGAAGCAGATGAAGATATAAGAAAAATTAAATACAAAATTGATTATCTTGATCAGATACTATTCTTCTTGGAGAGTGTATTGAAACAGATTGGAGTTAGAAACTTCCAAATTAAAAATGCTATTGATTGGACAAAATGGAGAGAGGGATCTTGATTACAACTGACAAACTCTTAAAAATATACAAGGTAGTTAAAAGACCTATAGTATATAAGTATCCCCCTAAAAGAAAACACCATAATATGCATTTGTACGGATAGACTATATACTATAGTGACGTAACATCAAATGATGGACCTCAAGATTGGAAAGAAGAATGAGGTATATTTAAAAGTAGAAGCACCAGATCACGTCAAGTATGAGTTGGCGGATTTTTTTACATTTGAGGTAGAGTCTGCAAAATACATGCAGAAGACAAAAAGATATAGAGGTTGGGATGGTAAGATACGTTTGTTCTCTCCTGCAACAGGTGAGTTATATGTTGGTCTTGTGGACTATCTTACAGACTGGGCAAAGAAAAATAAGTATGACTATGAGATAGAAGAAGACGAGTTCTTCGGTAGACCTGATGATGTCAACGATCTAATAACTCCTGTTGGTGTTGCAGGGTTTGTAAAATCCTTGAATCTTCCTGTAAAGGTTCGCGACTACCAATATCAAGCAATATACGAATGCCTACGATACAACAGACGACTCCTATTGTCGCCAACTGCCAGTGGGAAATCCTTGATGATCTATGCATTAGTGAGATACCATACTAATATTAAAAGAAATGTCTTGTTAGTTGTTCCTACTACGTCTCTAGTAGAACAAATGTATAAAGATTTTGAATCATATGGTTGGAAAGCATCCTCTTATTGCCACAGAATTTATGCAGGACAAGAGAAATATACGAACCATCAGGTAGTGATTACCACTTGGCAGTCAATATACAAAGAACCAAAAAAATGGTTTGATAGATTTGACTGTGTGATTGGTGATGAAGCACACCTTTTTAAAGCAAAATCTCTAAGTACATTGATGGGTAAGTTGCATGATTGCAAATACCGTATTGGATTTACTGGTACACTAGATGGTGCTAACGTAAATCAACTGGTACTAGAGGGTTTGTTTGGTAGATGTTCACAAGTAACTAGCACTAATAAACTTATGAAAAAAGGTTATGTTGCTAAGTTAAAAGTAAAAGTTCTCCTATTAAAACATGAAGAGAAACTATTTGAAGGATATCAAGACGAAATAGAATACCTTGTAGAACATAGTGGTAGGAATAATTACATCAAAAACCTTGCTACAGACTTAAAAGGTAACACTTTAATCCTCTTCAACTATGTAGATAAGCATGGGATACCTTTATTTAACCTCATAAATAGTAATACAGAACGACCAGTGTATCTTGTACACGGTGGTGTTGATACTGATGATCGGGAAGATATAAGACATCTTACTGAAACTTCAGATAATGCTATCATTGTTGCATCTTATGGAACGTTCTCTACTGGGATCAATATTAAAAACTTACACAATGTTATCTTTGCTAGTCCTTCTAAATCTAGGATTCGTAATTTACAGTCTATTGGACGAGTATTGCGGAAAGGAGACAATAAATCAAAAGCAACTCTATATGATATTGCTGATGATATCTCAACGGACAGGGGTAATAACTACACGTTAAATCACCTGATGGAAAGAGTAAAGGTATACAATGAAGAAAAATTTGATTATGAAATTATAGATCTAAAACTCAAACAGGATGCTTAACTTTATTAAACACGAAGAAGAATTTTTTGGGATCTTTAAGTTGGTCAATGGAGAAGAGGTGCTTGCAAAAGCAGTTCTAACCAAAGATCATAATGAATCTATTGTGTTTTTACAAGATCCTTTATGCGTTGAGATNATTACTAATCCTATAAGTGAAACTAAGATCGCGAGGGGTATGGGATTTATAAAATGGCAGCAACTATCTGATGAAGATTTTTATGTGATACGAGAGAAAGATATATTGTGTGTTTCTACCATGAGCAAACAAATAAAATTATTATATGAAGCATTTGTCATGGCAGAAGGGGGCACCGACATCCGTAAGGATATCAAGAAGAGTAACTACCATATTGAACCAGATAGTATCGGAGGATTTATTGGAGATATAGACGACTATAGAACGTTATTTGAAAAAATATATAAAGCTAAGAATAACCCTTGATTCCTTACAGTCATATTGTACACCTTATTGACATTCCTGTCAAGTGTGCTATAATAAAATATTGGAACGTATAACCGAATGCCTACAAAAAAACCTGATCCTGAGGGTAAAGTCCTTACAAAAGACCCTACCAAAGGGAAGAAAAAAACTGCAACTCCAAAGAAAAGAAAACCTCACTATGTAGATAACAAGAAGTTTTTGGAGTCTATTATAGTGTATAAAAATAAAGTTGCAGAGGCAGAGAAACTAGGTGATACTGAACCGCGAATCGATGAATACTTAGGTGAGTGTTTCCTCAAAATTGCTACACACTTATCATTCCGACCCAACTTTATCAACTACATGTACAAGGATGATATGATTGCCGATGGGTATGAGAACTGTGTACAATACATAAAGAATTTTAATCCAGAGAAAAGTAAAAATCCTTTTGCTTATTTTACTCAAATAGTTTACTATGCTTTTCTTCGTAGGATTGCTAAAGAAAAAAGACAGATGGATATAAAAGATAAGATTATAGACAAGTATGGTTACTCCGATATCTTTACAGTTGACGGATCAGGCAATACCGACTATAATGCTATCAAGAATAATATACAAATAAAAACTCGTCGCCCATGAAGATCCTACTTATTACGGATCAGCACTTCGGTGTGCGTAATGACAATCAACATTTTATCAATCACTATGCCAGGTTTTATGGTAAAGTGGTGATACCCTTTATAAAAGCATCAGGTATAAAGGAAGTTATAAGTCTGGGTGATACTTTTGATAGAAGAAGATATATTAATTTTATGTCATTAGACTCAGCAAAGGAGATGTGGTTTGATCAGTTAGTGAAATTAGGATGTAATCATACTATGCTGATTGGTAATCATGACATATATTATAAGAATACTTTAAGGGTAAATGCACCTCATGAGATTCTAGGTGAATATAACTTTGATGTTATTGACAAACCAACAACTAAGAGTTATGATGGAACTGANATACTANTGTTNCCTTGGATTTGTGATGATAACAANTCTGAAGTNTTTGAAGCAGTTCAAAGATCTAAAGCACCTGTNNNNATGGGTCATCTAGAACTTAATGGNTTTGAAGCACATCCTGGTCATNTNATGGAAAGTGGTATGGACNNNACCTTCTTNAATAAATTCAAACGAGTNTTNAGTGGACACTATCATCAGAAATCAACGAAGGGTAATATATCTTACTTAGGTAATCCTTATCAACTATACTGGAATGACTACGGATGTAAAAGAGGGTTTCACGTTTTTGACACGTCTACTCTTAAAACTACTTTTTATAGGAATCCCTTTGACATTTTTTATAAACTGTATTATAATAACGGAGTTAGTATCCCAGAGTCGGAAGACCTCAAAGGATCATTCGTAAAACTTATAGTAGAGGAGAAAGGTGATTACCAGAAGTTTGACTATGCGGTCAAGCAACTCCAAAACATAGGTTTAGGAGATCTTAAGATTGTCGAAGACCTCAGTGCTGAACTAGAATGTTCGGATAGTACTATGGAAACAGAGGACACTATGACATTACTTGAATCATACATAGATGAAATAGAACTTAAAGTTGATAAGTCCAATGTTAAGTCTGTTATGAGGTCACTTTATGTCGAGGCATCTGAACTATAATGTTTGTACTAACTGAAAAAAACACAGGAGGAATCTACGCTGTAAAGTCTGAATCAAAGCACAAAACTGTAACTGTCTTTGAATCAGAAGATGATGCTGCAAGACACATGGGTCTATTAGAAGCAAACGATAGCGAAAGAGAACTAGAAATCATGGAAGTTGATCCTGACATCATTGCCATGAACTGTGTAAATTATGATTATCGATTCACAATCATTAAAGAGAACCAACTAATCGTACCAAAATTTAAGTGATCGTATTTGAAACATTGAGGTGGAAAAACTTTCTTTCCACTGGTGACCAATGGACTGAAATTGAACTAGATGATAGTCAGTCCACATTAATAGTAGGACAAAATGGTTCTGGCAAATCAACCATGTTGGATGCTTTGTGTTTTGGATTATTTAATAAACCTTTTAGAAAGATTACTAGAGGTCAACTAGTCAATAGTATCAACGAAAAAGGCACCAAAGTAGAAGTTACTTTCTCTATTGGTAAAGATGAATATCGTGTATTTAGAGGTATCAAACCAAATGTATTTGAACTGTACAGAAACAACAAACTCGTTGACCAAGACGCAGCAGCGAACGATACTCAGAAGTATCTTGAAGGATCGATACTCAAACTCAACTTCAAATCCTTTACGCAAGTCGTCATCTTGGGTTCATCCACTTTTGTCCCCTTCATGCAACTCGGAGCAAGTCACAGGAGAGAAGTTATCGAGGATTTACTGGACATCAAGATCTTCTCAAAAATGAATACCTTACTCAAAGATAGAGTAANNGAAACANTANCANCAAGAAAAGAATGTGANCATCTATTAACTGTAGCAGANCAGAAAGTANCAGCACAAACAAAACTTNTAAAACAACTNAANGAAGTAAACGATAATAGACAGAAAGANATACAAGATAAGATAGATGCAAACTGGGTAGAGATAGGAAATCAAGAAGAGGAATTAAAAGTAAAGAAGAAAGAACTACAAATACAGCAACGACAACTAGTAGATACAGCAGAACAAAGAACTAAACTAGATGATTTAAAACTAGATCAAGGTTCTTTAAACTCTGAGTTGAAAAATGCAAAGAAAGAAATCAAGTTTTTATCTACACATGATAACTGCCCGACTTGTACACAGGTTATTAAAAAAACATTTAAGGATAAGAAAATAAAATCATTAGAAGAAACTGGCGAATCAATATCAAAAAATCTAAGTAATCTTAAGACAGATATAAACATATTGTTGAATGAAATAGAAGCAGCAGATGATATATCAATGAAGTGCCACGATATGAGAACAGATATATCTGCAATAGAACGTGAGATCATAAGATTACAAAAAGAAAATCTTAGAAGAGAAAAGGAAATAGACAAACTACAAACTGTCACACCTAATATTGACAAAGAACAATCTGCTCTGGTAGAATTTGAACATAGTTTAGAGGAGACTATGAAAAGTTGTTCTCACGTTAATAAGAAGTTGGATGAGTTCCAAGTGATATCACATTTACTCAAAGATAGTGGTATAAAATCTCAAATCATCAAAAAATATGTGCCGATTTTTAACAAGTTAATCAATAAATATCTGAACAGTATGGACTTCTTTGTAAACTTTACCTTAGATGAAGAGTTTAATGAGAAGTTGAAGAGTAGATTTAGAGACGATTTTAGTTATGCATCATTCTCTGAAGGAGAGAAACAGAAAATAGATCTATCACTCTTGTTTACATGGAGAGAAGTTGCTAGGATGAAGAATAGTGTAGCAACTAATCTATTGATACTTGATGAAGTCTTTGATTCATCCCTTGATGCGTCAGCAACTAATGAGTTATTGCAAATACTAAAGTCATTAGGACAGACAACTAATCTATTTGTCATTTCTCATAAAGGAGATGTTCTATTAGATAAGTTTTTACGCACTATAAAGTTTGAAAAGATAAATGATTTCTCAAAAATGTCGGATGATTCATAATGGTATGTAAAGTAACTCTNTANAAAGCAGGTAAAGTTTGGGATGAAGAGGTAATCGCTATTGATTATCAAGATGCAAAGCAAGTAGCACTTGCTCGTAATCCTGGTGCAACAGTAATGAGTGTAACTGCGGTGATGTGACAGTTGAGAAAGTGTCCATTGAACTGGCACACACCTCAATAATGTATTATAATAAGTACATACACAAGGAAACCAATGATCAATCAGGAAGTAAAAGGAACACTCGCTAAACTACTAGCAACAGAAAACTTAACAGTTGAGCATCGCAAAGTGACAACTGCATCTTTTGATGTTGTCAACAGAGTTCTAGTTCTACCTATCTGGAAGACAGCATCAAGCACAGTTTATGATCTACTTGTTGGTCACGAAGTTGGACACGCATTATATACACCAGATACAGTACACGATGCAAACAGAGGATTTGTAAATGTTCTAGAAGATGTTCGTATTGAGAAGATGATGAAGAGAACATATCCTGGTCTTCGCAAAAGTTTCTTTGAAGGATATACAGAACTAAATGATGATGATTTCTTTGGTGTAAATGATGAAGACCTTACAAAGATTCCTTTTATTGATCGTATCAATCTATGGTTCAAAGGTAATCCAAACATTCAGTTCTCTGATGAAGAGCAAGTATGGGTAGATCGTGCTGCTAAGACAGAAACATTTGATGAGGTAGTACAACTAGCAATCGATCTATATGGTAGAGCAGAAAAGATTGAAGATGAGAAAGAAGACGAAGATGCAGACCTTGATAAAAATGTTGGAGATATGGATCTATCTGATCTAGGTGATGTAGAGTGGGATATGCAACCAAATGACGGTAAGCAAGAACAGCAACAACAGCAAATCCAACAGCAATCAAGCAATCAACCCAAAGCACCAGTAGGCACACCAAACGCAACTCCTACTATGGGAAATGAGCGTACGTTTGATGAGACAGAGACTATTACTGATGAAGCATTCAATCAAGCACTAGAGACATTGATTGATGACAACTGTAAAGAATGGAAGTATCTTACTATTCCTGAGATTGATGTTGATCACTACATCATTGGTCACCAAAAGATTCAAGATGATCTTAGACAGCATTTCTACCATCCAAGACAAGAACATGTTGTTACTGATGATGAGCATTGCAAATTCATTGAATATATGAATACGCAAAGAATGTATATGGAAAAGAAATTCATTGCCTACAAAAAGCAATCACAAAAAGAAGTCAACTATCTTATCAAGCAGTTTGAAATGAAGAAGTCTGCTGATCAGTACAAGAGACAGGCAACTGCTAAGACAGGTGTTATCAACACTAACTCTCTATACAAGTACAAGTTGACAGATGACATCTTCAAAAGAGTTACAACTGTACCTGATGGTAAGAATCACGGTCTAATATTCCATGTTGATTGGTCTGGTTCTATGTCACACGTTTTACTTGATACACTCAAGCAAGTTTATAATCTAGTTTGGTTCTGCAGAAAAGCAGGTATTCCTTTCAAGGTTTATGCATTCCAAGATGGATTCTCTAGAAGCGGTAGAGGTGGTCTAGAAACAGGTTTCTTCAAAGAGAATGATCTTTACATCAATGATTCATTCAAGTTACTTGAGTTACTATCTTCTAAACAGAATGCTAAGTCTCTAGATGAGTCTATGAAGGTAGTCTTTATGCAAGCATTTGCTATGGGTGGATACAGACTCAACTGTCATCAGGAGTATACACTAGGTGGCACACCACTTGCTGAAGCAATCTTATGTACTCGTCAACTTGTTGACAGATTACAGAAAGAAGAGAATGTACAAAAGGTTCACGTTGTATGTCTAACTGATGGTGAATCAAACCCAATGCATTTTGTTGAGGATGCAAGAAAGCAAAGTGAACCAACATGGTATGATGAGAGAGACGGTCACTTAGTCACTAGATGTATGGCACATCAAAACTATGCTGTATTCTTCCTTCGTGATAAAAAGACAGGTCGCACTAAGAAGATCAATACCTCACATTATCACACAACAAAGGAGATTGTATCTTTTATGAGAGAGATTACTGATTACAACTGGATAGGCATCAGACTATGCAGTAAGGGTGAACTAAGTCGTACTCTAAGATACAATGAAGTAGACACTAGAGGCATCGATGTTGACAAGATGTGGAAAAAGCAAAAGCATTTTTCAATTTCAAACCAAATGGGTTTCTCTGAGCAAATCTATATGCCAGACAGAAACATAGGTGAGTCTTCTGATGAGATCGAAGTAACCTCAAAAGGAGAAGTTGCTACCAATGCAGAACTAAGACGTGCATTCAAAAAGCATATGAGTTCTAAGATGACAAACAAAACTGTGCTCAACAAATTCATCGAACAGATAGCGTGACACTTCACAAAGTGTCCACTATCGTTGCACACAGCAGATGTACCTGCTATAATAAGTACATAACAAACAAATCAATCCACTGAAACAATGACTTTTGAACCAAATCCAGTAACAACAGAGCAACTCGTTGAGTATCTAACTAACAAAGTTGGTGACAACGTAGGATGTAACGATATCAGAGAAGCAGGTAAGACTCTCTCTATCTCATATGCTACAGCATGTAAGAGATTGAAAGCATACAAAACTGGTATTGGTAAGTGGAACCTTACTGCAGAANCAATCGAGAAGGCATACAAAGCACCTTCTGCTCAACCNGCAGTTGAAGCATCTTATGTTCCAAGTAAGGATGAGACCTTTACTAAGTTTGGTTCTTTTGATTCAATCCAAAANATTATCAAGTCCAAGTTATTCTACCCTGCATTCATCACAGGTCTATCTGGTAATGGTAAGACCTTATGTGTAGAGCAAGCATGTGCTCAACAGAAGAGAGAACTCATCAGAGTCAACATCACTATCGAAACTGATGAGGATGATCTCATTGGTGGATTCAGATTGATTGATGGTTCTACTGTATGGCACAACGGTCCTGTAGTCGAAGCACTTGAGAGAGGTGCTATCTTATTACTTGATGAGATTGACCTAGCATCTAACAAGATTCTATGTTTACAATCTGTACTAGAAGGTAAGGGTGTCTTCCTTAAGAAGATCGGTAAGTATGTCAGACCTGCAGACGGATTCAATGTAATCGCAACTGCTAACACCAAAGGTAAAGGTTCTGAGGATGGTAGATTCGTAGGCACTAACGTTCTTAACGAAGCATTCCTTGAGAGATTCCCTGTGACCTTCGAGCAAGAGTATCCATCTGCAGCAGTTGAGACTAGAATTCTTCTTGCTAATGGTTGTGACAAAGACTTCACAGAGAACCTAATCAAGTGGGCAGGTGTTATCCGTAAGACATTCTATGATGGTGGTGTTGACGAAGTTGTAACTACACGTCGTCTAGTTCACATTGCAAAAGCATTTGCTATCTTCGGTAATCGTTTGACAGCAGTAACAAACTGCATCTCACGTTTCGATGAGGACACCAAGCAATCATTCCTTGACCTTTATACTAAGGTTGATGCAGGAGACGAAATGGAGGATGAAGAGAATAGTTGACAAAGATTGAAAAGCATTGTATACTGAGAACGAGAAAACTTCTCAGTATATAATGAAATACAATGAAGATGTGATCCTTGACGAAGTGCGGTCTTATGTGTCCTCCACATATGACCGCCATTATTCTTCTGGGAATATTCAAACCCTAGACCTAATCGAAGCGGTTGGTGATGCAGAAGCATTCTGTCGCAGTAACATCTTGAAGTATGCCTCTCGATATGATCGTAAAGGTACACCCAAAGATGATATGCTAAAGATTATGCACTATGCCATTCTTCTTTACCATTTTAATCAACACAACAATGACAGTAACTATTCCAACTTATCCAACACTTAAAACGTCTAGCAAAGAAATGATTGACATTACACCTAGAACAGTTGAAATCTTAAAAAACTTCTGTACTATCAACAAATCAATAGTAATCAAACCAGGAAATCAGATAGCAACCCTTAGCATCAACAAGAACATTCTTGCTATTGCTGATGTAGAAGAAGCATTTGATTCTGAGATTGCTATTTACGATCTAGGTATGTTCATCAATGGACTATCACTATTAGATCAACCAAGGATCGATACAACTAGCAGTACCTATGTAACTATTACAGATGCTAGGGGTCGTTCTAAGACCAGATATTTTTATGCTGATCCTGATATCATTACTCAGGCACCAGAGAAAGAAATAGAACTTAAGGAATATGATGTATCTTTCCATCTTGATGCTGAAACTTTAAGACAACTTAATAAGGCAGCATCTATCTATGCACTACCAGACCTATGTCTGTTTGGTGATGGAGAGACAATGAACCTAACAGTGACAGATAAGAAGAACGAAACTTCTAATAACTTCTCTGTCAATGTAGGAACTACAACTGAGAATTTCTGCTACTGTTTCAGAGTAGAAAACTTAAAACTACTTGCAGGTGCGTATGACGTATCTATCAGTAGTAAGAACGTTGCTAAGTTTCAAGGCAACGGTATCAAATACTTTATTGCACTAGAACCAAATGCATGATGATTTTCTCTGGGTTGAGAAATATCGTCCTAAGAAAGTAGAGGATTGTATTCTCACACAGAATGTGAAAGATACCTTCTCTAGTTTTGTTGAGCAGGGGGAGATACCTAATCTCCTCTTGTCTGGCACAGCAGGAGTAGGTAAGACTACTATTGCGAAAGCACTTTGTAATGAACTTGGAGCAGACTTCTATGTTATCAATGGATCGGACGAGGGGAGATTCCTCGATACCGTTAGAAACCAAGCACAAAACTTTGCTGCGACTGTATCTCTTACAGGTGGAGCAAAGCACAAAATCCTTATCATCGATGAGGCAGACAACACTACCCCAGATGTACAACTTTTACTTCGGGCATCAATAGAGACATTCCAAAAGAACTGTCGCTTTATCTTTACTTGTAACTTCAAGAATAAGATTATTGAACCTCTACACAGTAGAACAACTGTAATAGATTTCAATGTTCGTGGTAAATCAAAACAACTTCTAGCGGGTGAGTTCTTTAACAAATGTCGTGACATTCTTACTAAAGAGAAAGTCACTTTCAATAATAAAGTTGTAGCAGAGGTAATCCAAAAGTATTTTCCTGACTTTAGGAGAACACTAAACGAACTACAACGCTATGCTTCTACAGGTGGCATAGATACAGGGATACTAGCAACACTCGGTGATGCCAAGATCGATACTCTCGTAGATAGTATGAGAGATAAAAAGTTCAATGATGTGAAAGCATGGGTACAACAGAATCTAGATTCAGACCCTGCATCAATCATGCGTAACTTATACGATAACTTGACAAGTGTAATGGATGGTCCTAGCACTGCAGCAGCAGTTCTAATTATTGCAGACTACCAATACAAATCTGCATTCGTAGCAGATCAAGAAGTAAATCTTCTTGCTTGTCTTACTCAACTTATGATGGAGTGTAACTTTAAATGAATCTTTTCCTATCATGCCCACCAGTATACACACTGCCTGGCACTTGGAACGATCCAGAAAAAATAGCAAAATGCTATGATACATTGATACCGCATGGTAACTTTGTAGGTTTAAATCAAACAGGTCAGTTTATTGCAATCATAGCAGGAGCATTTTTAATCCTAACAATCTATGGTGCAACTAAAGCATTTTTTAATAATAAGGATTTGACCGATCCTTGGGATGATCATGATGACTAACAAATTTATGAGAAAACGTGAAAAAATTAGGGCACAAATGAAGTCCAGATTCTATTACTGGTTCTGGGGTGCCACAGCAGTTGCTGTTGTAGGTGGTCAACTATACGTTGGTACGTCCTATCGTATTATGGCAAAGTCAATGAATAGGTGGTTTGACGAAGCAGTTCAAGCACTCATTGATATACAACCCAAGACAGGTCCTAAAGGGTACTACGCACCTATGCCAGGTCCTGAAATTTATCCTGATTATAGTGGCATACAATAAAACACCTCTAAGATATCCTGGTGGCAAGTCAAAGGCACTTGCAAAGTTGTCTCAACAACTACCAGACCTTAATGCTTATGAAGAGTTTCGTGAACCCTTCTTAGGTGGAGGTTCTGTAGCAATCTATATCTCTCAAAGATATCCTCACTTAGATGTATGGGTAAATGATTTATATGAACCCTTGTATCAATTTTGGAAAACTCTTCAGAATGATATAGTTAGACTAAGGAATGAACTTATACAACTTAAGCAAAGACACGCTGATCCATGGACAGCAAGGATTTTATTTAATGAATCAAAAGAGTATCTACAAAAAGATCCTCATTTAACTGAACCATTTCATAGAGCAGTTGCATTTTATGTTACAAACAAATGCTCATTTAGTGGGTTGTCAATGAACTCATCATTCAGTAAACTAGCATCTGAACAAAACTTTACTTTACACGGTATAGACAATCTTCCTTACTTTAGTATGTTGATAAAGAGGTGGACTATTACAAACCTTTCATATGAACAGTTAATGAAACCTGATAATCTCACTGAGATTAATACTACTAAATTTTTATATCTAGATCCTCCATATGAGATCAAGTCTAATCTCTATGGAACTAAAGGAGATATGCACAAAGGATTTAGTCATGAGTTGTTTGCTAGAGATTGTATGAGTTGTGACATTGACCAGTTGATATCTTATAACGATAGTAATATAATTGAAAATAGGTTTGAAGGATGGACAGCATCAACTTACGAGCACACATATTCTCTGAGACATAGCGATGCAAACTATATTGAAAATCAAAAACAACGTAAAGAACTTCTCTTAAGAAACTATGTCATATGATGATCGGTACCCCTTATCGGCATACCTCAACTCCATCAACCTTAATAAGAAGAGTGTACTAGACACTGACGATCCTGGATGGGAAAAGAACTATCCTCCTTACATCATCAATAAGTGTATGTCACATCATATGGATACTGTATTATATGCCAATGAGATGAATATGAAGCATGATATACCTAGTCGTTTACAGTATGATTTTTATATACATATAGTCAGACCTAGGAAGAGATTCTCTCCTTGGGGTAAGCAGGATAAGGTGAAAGATCTTGATGTTGTCAAACAATACTATGGTTATAGTAATGAAAAGGCAAAGCAAGCATTACGCATCCTATCTCCTACACAACTAGACTACATTAAATCCAAACTGAACAAAGGGGGTAAGAGAAGATGAATGAAGTGGAATGGACTAAAGATAATATGATTGAAGTGAACCTCAAAGAACCTGATGATTTTTTGAAAGTTCGTGAAACACTTACAAGGATAGGAGTAGCATCTCGTAAAGAAAGAAAACTTTATCAATCATGTCATATCCTCCATAAGAAAGGACAATACTACATTGTACATTTTAAAGAACTATTTGCATTAGACGGAAAGAAAGCAAACCTATCAGACAATGATGTACAAAGAAGAAATAGAATTATCAAACTACTATCTGATTGGGGTCTTGTAGAGATTGTAAAAGAAACAGAAATAAAAGAAGTCGCACCTTTAAGTCAAATCAAAGTTATAGCATATAAAGAGAAAGGTGAGTGGACATTAGAATCAAAATATAATATAGGAAAGAAACGTACTGCAGAATGAGCAATTTTACATATGATGTTCATTGGTTGAAATCACCTGGATATTTAACAGCAGATGTCCCATCTCCTGTTGCAGCAGAACTGCGAGGGAGTATGGACTCATTGATAAAGAACTCTGAAACAGATGCTAGAACAACTCTAAGGGGTCACTTACAAGAAGAGTGGACTTTACCTTTGACTAAAGAGATTAGTGCATTCACTCGTTGCCTTTCATATGAATACATCAAACAGTTTGGTTTCCAACCTGCTATGGGTATAGCAGAGACTATGAGAGAGATTCAAACATCTGATTTTAAACTACAAAGACTATGGGTAAACTATCAAAAGAAATATGATTTCAATCCTCTACATATACACAGTGGAATATTCTCCTTTGTAATCTGGGTTCAAATACCATATGATTTAGAAAAAGAGAGAGCACGATATGTTACAAATGAAAATGAAACTGCATCTTTTATGTTTCAGTATAATACAGCACTAGGAGGACTAGATACAAGATACTTACATATAGATAAATCTTGGGAATGGAAGATAGCATTCTTCCCTGCAAGACTCAATCATGGAGTCAATCCCTTTTATACAACAGACAATACACGCATCTCAATAAGTGGAAATCTTTATTGTATAGATAATAAGGAGTAAAAGTAAACATTATGGCAGAAGTAAAAGAGAAACCGAAAGGTCCTTTTGGTAAACTTAAGGAAGCAGTTGACGATAAAGAAGAGCAACTGGCATACCTAGCGACACTTATAAGAGTGATCGTTCTTGTGTGGTCAGCAGGAATTTTAACTTTGAACTACGTTAAAATACCAGGTTATGATGCAGGAGAAAAGATTGATCCAACTTTCATAGCCAGCGTCTTTACAGGAACACTAGCAACTTTTGGCGTCCAGACTGGGGGTAAGAAAAAGAAACCAGGTGATCCTGATAGCAGTGCTAACATAAGTAAGAAGGATATGGAGTTCCTTATTGCTAAGGCATCAGAGACTGCTCCCGCACAAACTATTAGGATTGAATCAGGTCCTGTAAAAATTGTCCCAGATACTAAGTAAACATCATGCAAAAAATTATCAATGTACTTGCTATTGCGTCTAGCGTTGTATCTCTTACCGTTGTTGGCGGTGGTATATATCTATATACACAAAAGGATGCCATCGTAGATTCGGTCAAAGAAAAGGTTATGTCTGCTGTAAGTGATGCCATACCAGGTATGGTAGGTGGATCATTACCTAAGACAACAGGTTCTGCACTACCGCTACCACCTACTCCACCAATGCCATGAATAAGTGGAAGTGGATATCATTCGGTGTAGTAGGCAGTTTATTCGCTGTCTCACATCTGGGAATGATAGGTTATATTGCAACAAGAACAAAAGAAGCACCACTACCATCAGTGGATTTACCTGTAGGTCCTTATACATCATATAAAGTAAGTGTATCAGATGAAGGATATGCTATTTCATATTCAGCAAACGATCCCAAGAAAGCATTCATCACTAAAGATATTAAAGAGAAAGCAGGATTCTTAGGTTTAGCAAACAATACTACTCAAATCACTGAAGAGTACTTTATGGATGGTAAAACTAACCAAGGCGGTCCTGTATCTAACAACAGATCTTGGATAGACAATCCACCAGGTTTGACTCAAGGTCAAGCAGCAGAGATAGGTGCTGAAAGAATCGCATGTATCAAAGCAATAGGATCAGGAGAAGGTACAGGTAGAGTAGTTGGTACTAGTATTGGTGCAGCAGCAGCAC
>FUFK010040181.1_pt1 | contig 15504 bp, 28 predicted proteins | sample 1021851 | NCBI WGS metagenome assembly FUFK01 (sample SAMEA51879418, study PRJEB19060) | metagenome | reverse complement strand
GCCCTCTAGCCTTGGGCTAATTTCACCTGCTGTAAAAGAACTAAATGCTGGTGCTGACCGTGCCATTATAACCTGCTTTCGATAAAGTCACTCGCTTCTAGACGTTGCGTTGCGCCCTCTGTTGCATCGTTAAATCGTGCTTCATTAATTTTAGCTTCATACAAAGATGTTTGTATTTGCACCATACTTGTTGATCCTGTTATTGCATAACAAATTTCAGCAGCTAATCTAGCAGCTATAGCTTCTATTAAACTTGCATCAAATTGTTGTGGATCTGTTATGCGCCCAATATATTTAATTTGTGCAGAACCCTCATCAGTAAGTAGTTTTCTACCTTCAATTACAAAAACCGGACCACCTGAGTTACTGGTAATATTGTCTTGTGGGTACGAAAGAGATCCATTGCTAAATTCTAACACACGTAAGCAAAAAGGATCTGTTGGTAAAGAATATTGANANGNATANCCAAANGTNGGAGCAACAGTGTCTTGCGCCAAAGTTGCACGATTAATTAAACAATTCCAAGGATGTGCGCGAGAAACAGCATCTCTTACAGATTCAAAACGCTGATTAACTACTCTTGCTGCTTTACTGTTTTCATCTAATGAAGAAATATTAGAAGCGCCTAGATTGTTAAGCGCAAAGTTTGCAATATCAACTGTACTAGTCATCTTTACCTATCCTGTAAAAGAAGGGGCGGCGAACCGCCCCAACCTAATTAGTCAACCACATACTTNATNGTTACTTCGATAGTGCCTGTNCCAGCAGCACCGCCCATAGTGACTGTGANAGCCACNCCATCTTCGTTTGTGTCTGTCTCTGTGCCTGAGCCTAGAGCTAGAGTAGCGAGGATGTCTACTTTCTGAGCAGATGTTGAGGCAGCAGCAGCTTTGTATGCAGCAGCAGCGGCAGATACAGCAGTACCAGCAGCGTTTGTGTGTGCAGCATAACCAACTGACAATGTTGTTGAAGAACCTAGAGCGTCATGCGCTAAAGAACCTTCAAGCAAACGTGCGCCATCTGGAAGTATAAACATNTCAATAACATCACCAGATGCTAAAGAAGATGCTTCGTATGTGCCATGAGCAACACGGANNCTGCCGCCTAGCTCATTCGCCTTGTTCATCACGGCTGGAGTAGCTCGTGTGTTAGTGCGTTGTGTTGAATAAACAGTAGCCATTAGTCAATCTCCTTATTCGTTACACGCAATTTCTACTACTTTTTCCTCTTCCATNCGAGTTGCCCCGATGGTTTGGCAGTAATAGACTTGCGTTGAGTATGACTTGTCAGCACGTTCATCAATACGNGCAGCNGGCTCTTTNCCAACNGCNANCTTNANACCGTCTTGCGCGAACGCAATNACCTGGCGATCAGAGTTTGAATCAGTGTTTANNCGGTTACTTACTATGAAGTTAAACCCTACAAANNNTGAAANNTCNCCTTGAGCCAGAGCTTTGACCGTGTTGAAATCAGAACTTGTGACAGTTGTNTTGTTCAACAAATCAGAAATCTGTTTTGGTGAAACAACGATGTGCCGTGGAATAGATGGATCAACACTTGCTGCATCTAGTAGCTCTTTAGCAGATACTAGTTTAGCAATAGTCAAACCAGCAGAACCATGAGCAATTTTTTGCCCGGCTGGTAGTGTGGTTGATGTTGAACCGTCTTTACCTGTTTGCGATGTGCCAAGTGCAGCAGAAATGATAACATCATCCATTGCGCGGCCCATAGCAGCAGCAGCTGCACGGCTATAAGTAGATGTCGGATCTACTAGCAAACGTACTTTATCGCTATCATCGATCAAGTCAGCGTACTCATAGTCAGACATTGTCACCATTCGCCTCGTATGTGGGGTATCTACAATCGGGGTATCCTGATGCCTACTTGTGCGTAGAACAGCAGCAGCTTGTCCTACTTGGTCAAAGAAAGCTTTCTCACCGTTAACGCTTTCTGTATCTACTGCATTACGCAGCAAAGAACCCATCTGCTGCGATAGCATTTGGACATTAGCGCTAAACTGGTTGACAAAAGCTGTAGTAATTTGGGTAGACATGTTGTCTCTCCTACTTTTGTTTCAGTTAATGATTTATGCGCTTGGTTGTCTCTTGCGAGGCCGTGCTGCTACTTAGGGTAGCTACTCCGCTTGATTACAAGCTTGCTAGTGGGCCTTTCGGTTATCCACTATAAGAACTCACGAAGTCGTAACGCTGTTTGCACGTACTCATCGTGTTGTGGGTGCATCCTATCACCATATGGTCCATCAAGTCTAGTGATGTCAGCAAGTTGTCTGTTTGCTTCCTCTGGTGTCATAATCATTTCCGTAGGTGTACCCTCAATATTATCCTCTCCAATTTGCGTAGCTAAATTAGAAAACATCCGTATTATATCTGGATGATCGCCTAACATGCGCCCATCTGCAAGAATTATTTCATCAAACATTTCTGTGCCGCCTAATAACTGATTTGCAGCTAATTGTGCAACCTCTAAACGCTGCTCAAAAGCTTGACCATATTCTTTTCTCAATTCTTGTTCAGCAGCATACTGAGCTTCTTCTGTGCCTTGCGTAAAATTATCATTCATACTCGTTACAGCAGACTTTACAAACTCCATCATTGTGTTTGCTTGTTGTTTGTTAAGACCAGCATTTAATGCGTGTTCTTTGAAAGAATTTACGTATGAATCATCTAAGGGTATATCTTTACCAAGATCATACTGGCTAGCTTCTGTTGGAGCCCCAAGCCGTGTATATACTTCTCGCCAATCGTCAGCAGTTGCAGAACTCCCAGGTATAGCAACTTTGTCTGCGCCTATCATACGCTGGGCGCTTACATAACTTTTAGCTAATGTGCCTGGATCTGTAAAAGTTCTAAGGCTTGGCTCGTTGCGAATTTCTTCTGGTAAACTTTCTAAAAAACTAACCGGTGCTGCATCTGCCACTGCACCTTCTTGAGATCCTGTATCTTGGATTGCCTCTTCGCTCATTGCGGTTCCTTCCCTTCGGTCAGCATTCGGACAATTAGCAACACTGCTGCTCGCTGACCTTCATTAAATGATGTTACGTGTGGATTGTCCGAAAATGTTGTTGTCTCATAACCAAACCTTGATTTGAGATCTTGTAATACTTTTTGACCGTCATCAGTGTTAAAGGTACGGCGATATGATAGTTTTAATTCTTCTAATTGCTTCACTGCTCTAGACCACCTACTGCCTTAACTAATGGAGCAACTTGATTAGCCTGTTCTGCTTGCATCATTTGTTGCTGCATTGCAGCTTGCTCTTCGGCGGCTCTAGCTTGCTCTCTTCGCATCTGCGCTACTTCCTCATCACTTCTAATTACACGCGCAGGTAAACCTGTTACATCGACTAAATATTGCACCAGCTTGTCACTATCAAGATAATCCATAACAGGCGCTATTTCTGCAACCTGCATCATAATTTCAAAACCTCTAAGCACAGACTGCAAGTCTGTTAGTTTCTGCGCTTTTGCCAATGGCGATACATACTCAATATCAATGTCTTGGCCTTGTAGTTGCTCCGGAGCGACAGGGAGGAGACCGTTCCGGAGCAGCAACGCAAAAGACCGCGAAATTAAAGGCTGCAACAGTTCCGATTGCAACCTGCCTAAGACAGGTCCGAGAAGCCTCATTTTTTCTTCATTGCGCTGCAACACCTCAGTTGCGGTCATGGCTGGGCCTTGTGACATAAGCAACTGATCAACATAAAATGCCTGGCGTATTGCATTACGCCTTTGCTCTTCCATGTTTAAACCTAGCGGATTGTTAGCGCCGATCTGCAACGGCTCTAGTCTATCTCTTGTGCCTGTACGGAAAAAGTTTAGTGCGCCAGGCGTTGTTCTTACCGGTAGTACAAAACCGTCATCCGGAACCATAAGCGGTGGGTCAATTTGTTTTTGCGCTGCACGTATTGTTGTTTCAGACATTTTGTTAAGCATCTTAACATCTGGCAGCGCGTTCATCGCCGGTGAACGTCCGTAAGTGCTTACACTGTCTTTAACAAAACGTGGAACCATAAACGGAAAATCGTCAAAACCACTTTCTGATAACATATGCTTTGAGTCACCATGATAGTAAACAGACGCTATTGGTTTACCCCTAGATAATTTTGTTTTTGTTTCTCCTCTAGGATATACAACGTGTACTATCTCATGTTCTTTATGTGGATCGTTTTTAAGATCTTTTGACATTTGCTGAGGTAATTTATCTTCACCAAACCTTTGAGCAGCAGCGCGAACAGTCATTTTAAATTTTCTGTATACAGTATCAACCAAACCGTTTGCGTCTTCAGCAACTGTTATTTCTGCAATGTGTCGCGCAGAAAACCTAATCCCATCTTTGTCACCTTCTACCATCAAAGCAGCTGTACCAAAAACAACAAGATCATAATACAACTCATGTATTTCTTGTTGAAAGTTTGACCGATTAAAAGCTTTGTACATTTGATCCATGCAAAGTTCTAACCACTCATTAGCAATATCATTATTTTGTAATGCTGGATCGCGGTATCGCATCGAGAACCAAGGGGAACTAGGAGAAGTAAGCATACCATGCAAAGAGGACGAAAGTAATTCTACAGCGTGTACTGCTGTACCGTCAAAAATTAGCTCAGTTCTTTTATCCCCTTGGGTTCTCTTCTTTGTGATGTCAGCTTTTCGCGGTAACATAAAATCCGCAAGCTCTTGCCAATGCTTTTCCCAATTAGATCTTTGCGTCTGTAACGTCTTAAACCTACGGTCTAACTGTGCAATAAGCGGATTTATTTGTACCATTACATCATTCCAATACTATTCATTAAAGAAGGTTTTTTCTTTTTTTTATCTTTACCCATAGCTAAACCGCCATGTGTGCGCCCAGCCATTTTTTGATTTAATCTTTCTAACGGATCTACAGTCATTTCTGCGCGGCGCTTGGCTGGTTGCGATGACCGTGCCCCCATTTCACCGGCAATATTTTTTCTGCCGTACATCATGCAATCATTTTACCCATTAGAGATCTACGTGTGCGTGTGGGTGCAGATGATAATAAACCTTGAGGCGTTGTTTGAACTGTAGATCTACGCCCTTTTTTAATAGTATCAGCAACAGCAAGTTCAGCATCACCCTCTGCTACTTCTTCTAATTTAGCAGCTTCTTCTTGACCGCCAAGCGCAGTTGTCGTACCTGCTCCAACGTCAGGTTCAGTAGGAGCATCTAAACCTTCACCTTTACCAGCTTTATCAGGATCTGCTTTAATGTCTTCATCAAGCTTTTCTAAATCAGCTAACGGTTCCATATTTGTTATTTCTGTTGGATCAGGAATAGTTTCTATAATTTCTTCTGTTGTTGTATCTACAGGCGTTGTTGTCGTTTCTACAACTGGCTCAGGTGTTGCAGCCGGCCTTCTCGGTTTTTCATCTCTAGGATTACCAAAAATATCTTTTCCAAGATTTTCCATAGCTGCTTTAGAACGTGCAGCCCTATCATCAAGCCTAGCATAGTAATCAACGTCTTTTGGTTTAATTCCTAAATCCATTTGAATATCATCTTTAACTTGTTGAAAACCAGTTTTTGGACTTACATAGTTCCCACCAGACGCCATGCGAGTACCAGCAGCTTGTTTGTTTGCTTCTGCATTTTTTTGTTGATTACTCATATTGGCAGTGCCGCCGCCACAAAAACCACCCATTATATTAAATCCTTCTGCATAGAAAGCCCTACCGGACTATAACCCAGGCGCTGCAATAGTAACGCGCCCCTTTCACTATTTATGCCAGATGTTGCACCAGTGCAAATGTTTGCTGCTCCAACACCTCGCGCCCATTCCTCAAACATCTTCATCAGCCGCACCCCTATCATGCCGCCTCTATACTCAGGTATAACATACCAGATATAATCACCGGCGACTAGTGTTTTTGAATATGGGTAGTAAAACGCCATGCCAACAAGACATCCAACTAATAAATCATTATCCCAAGCAGTGAATATATCACTGTCATCCATATCAATACGTTCTTCTATCCATTGTTGCATTTTGTCAAAATCAAATTTTGCAAATCGCTGCCAACTTTCCGCATGAAACATCGCACAAACTTCTGTTACCTCAGCAGCGTCAATATACTTGGCTACCTTATACCTAAGCTGCAAAGGGGTCATAATCTGACATCGCTTGCATTTGCGGCGCTTTCATCATAGGCCCACTTTCCCTAAGCCCTACAGCAAAATATCTAAATGCATCAGCTGCATGCGATGACCAATCATGCACCGGATTAGCTCTAAAAGATCTTGTCCTATCATTATAAGATCTATGATATTGACGCAAACACTCTAAACCCTGCTTGCACTTTTCACGATCAAACCACAACCTAGGTATCAACATCTGCGCCGCATGTATCCCATCCTCTATAGGAAGCTTAGGAACCACCCTAAAATTTAATCCTAGATCCCAGGCTACTTCCCTTCGGCTCTTACCACTACCCAACTCGCGCACCTCTATATCGTGCGGCGCGTTATGCGTACCATACAAATAATTCTTTTGATTTAAAATTTGACAGTAATGCGGCAAACCCTGATTTCTATTCTCATAATAATCTATAACATGTACAGCCCTGCCAACCGTCTGGGTATACCATATCGATGTTGAGTCACCGATTCCGAGATCCCACCAAGTGTCTACCTTGTGCGCTGGATCATAAGGTACATTAGATACCCTACCACTCATCGTAGCCTCTTCTAACTCTTTACCATAAATAGAACCTGGAACATTTGCATTCCAGCTACATTCAAACTCTTGCATATACTGATCATGGGTCATCATACCCCTAGCAGCGTCTAATTCTTCCTTATCCAACAACCCTGTCTCAGAAGCCTTATACACCGCACTCAACCAATCTTCATCAGATGACGCCTGTTCATAATAATCATAAAAAGCATTATGACCTTTTGGCGTACCCACAAATATACAAAACCCTTTACGATCAGATAATGCCGGCCTCAAAACTTCCGGAAATACATTCTCAGGCATGTCAGCAACCTCGTCCATAACACAACCATCTAAATATATACCACGTAAACTATCAGGGTTTTCTGCACCAAGTAAACTTATCCGAGCCCCTGTAGGTAAATCACACCTAAGTTCTGTCTCGTGAAATTTTACATTCGGTATACCACCAGCAAAATGTTTTATATAATCCCAAGCTACATTCTTTGCCTGGCGATAGGTGGGCGCCATATAAGCATATCGGGGGTTAGCCTTACCAGAAACTAATGCATCCCTTAATAAATGATTTATAGCCCATACAGTCTTGCCAAACCTACGATGACATACAACAACACCCCACCGCTTTACCTGCATCTCATTATGCAAAGACATCTGTAACGGCCTGGGCTCATACGGTATCTCAATATGCGTCACTGCTTCGTAACCTCTTTTTGATCCTCGTAAATCAATATGCCATGTAGCTCAAGGATAGCTTCGTACAAATCCAAAAGCAATACCGCACACTCTAACTGCTTAGACGCACTGTCGCTATCTACAACGCCCCTACGTAGTTCTGTAAGATGTCCAAGCATTGCATGCTGGTCAGGAGTTAAGTCAGAGTGGATCACAGTCACTGCCTTGCATGTATTATACGTGTATACAGAGCGCCCCAAAAATGTCGGGGGGTGGGGGTATGGTATGCACAAAACGCATAGCAAATCTTAATTCGCATAATAAACATTATGTTAACTATGCAATATTGTTTAATCATTACAACGACTTAGCATTTGTAGGAGCTATGCAGTTTTTGCAAACCACAAGATGTAGTGGTTGCCCTGCTGTTTGGCTGCTTGCATTTAGGTATCTGCATATGCCTGTTTCACGCGCGTAGATCGGACGCTCAGGATGTGTAGTATACACACATACACGCTTCACTTACCACCTCTTGTTAGCATTGACTTACTTGCTCCACCCATTGCAGAACGTTTACGTATAAACGCCTCAGCGTCTGCTACAGTATCAAAACGTGGAAAAATTACACCTGTTGCTTTTTCGTACATTTCAGCAACCATTGAAGCTGTTGCGTTGTCTACTTGGGAATGTTTACCTTCTTGGTCAAACCACACTGTAGGTATTGCCCATGTTTTACCGTCTGGTGCGTCTATGCTTATTAATCGCTCTGTCATAAACTTACCGTCTTTAAGCTTAACAGGTTTATGCTTAGAAGGATTGAACGGTACAGGTCCATGCCANGTATTGTTATGCATCAGTGNTTNACCATTGNATCTTGNTCATCNTCTTCTAGNGCNTTGACTGCCACATCTCCACCNTGCCAGCTAATNGTAAACTGCTGNGNNTGTGGNTGGTCTTCTTTCTTGTCACGTATACCGAACGGCTGGTTNCTNGCTGTTGTCCACTTNAGNGTATCTATCTCTANCCTACGTCTNTTNACCTCNGCATTGAGNTGNCTGACATCACCATCNTCTGGTAANGGCTCCATNGCTAGCTTGTTNATNCTNTCGCTGTAGAACTCNGCNTGNAGTATGCGTCCACGNCTGTACAACTCNAANATNTTNTCATCNCCGGCNACNGCTCTTGTTACGGCTCTGTAGCTTGGCATGTGTTTGTCAGCTGTAATATCTACGAGTGTTTCGCCTTGAGCTAATCGATCAACAATCTTTTCCATTATTTGTAGATTAACTGTTCTGCTTTTGCCCATGTGTCTTCCTTTAAAAAAACGCCCTCGCCGTGCAGACGACTTCTATGTCAGCCTGACCAGGCAAGGGCCAGTTAACCAGACAGACTGAGAACTAAGGCCCATCAGGAGAAGTATGCGAGCAGTTTACAAGCGGTAAAACTCATACTTCTATTTTGTTATAACTTGATACCATGCACCTTGTCTAGCCAGATCTCTAGCTTATGCACAATCTCTACTTGCTCCATCGGGCTTGCTACTGCGATACTTTTAGAAACTTCTAAAAATTTATCTACAGACATCATTGGTCTTATCTTGCTACTAACTTTTTGTATTCTCCAGGACAACGGATCTTCTTGTCTACGTTTCTTACCCATCTTGTAAGCCGGCGACATCCGACTCAGTGTCTCCTGTAAGATCTTGTAGTTATTGTTAGTTAAATAGTTATTGTTAGTTTCTTTACAGTAACTGTTGTAGTTACTGGTAGTAGTAACTTGTAAGTTATTATCTCGCCCTGGCGGGCTCGCGTTAGCGTACTTCTTCAGTGGCATTTGTCAACCTCTTATTTTTTGTAAGTCAACGTATACAATTTTAAGGCTGCTACAGCCACAAATGTCATGATAACTTTACCTATTATTTGTCCTTCAATAAACGCTAATGAACCGAATGCAATCCAGAGAAATAATGCGCTGTCAATTATAGAACCTACAATCCCAGAAGCAGCCATTGCTATTAATTTACTTTTATCTCTAAACTTTGAATAAACGCCAAAGTCAGACAATTCAGAAACAGCAAACGCAGCTAAACTTGCAATGGCAATAAAAGGATCAGCTAAAATATAAGACAGCGCAGCACCTATTGTTATGGCAATCAATGCCCATTTAGCTCCTAATGTTTCATGCACTGCATCACGTAACACTAAAGCTAGACCAATCATTAAAACTCCGCTTGGAGCTGTAACGCCTGGGAACACAGGTATTACGCATGGGCCTTGTGGAACGCAGAAAGTTCCTACGTTTTGAATCATCCAATTAGCTATAGGTATTGTTGCAATATAGCCTGTAAGTGAAATCCATTTCATCATATCATCATCTCCTCTTGATGTGGACGCACATGCCAAAACATTGGGCATTGTATTGCGTCAATTCTTCTTGCCATTCTTTCTGGGCAATGGTTACTGTCTTTGAAATTTCTGGCTACATTAACACTATCAGCTGATGCAAAAGGCCACCTGTCACCCGACAATGCTAGCCCTCTTAACATGTGTATCCAAGGTATTCTGCCTCGATTAGCAATAGCATTAAATGCTTCATCACACCTGCGCTCCCATTGTTCAGAACCTACCTGCCAGTAAGCGCCGCTGCTACCAAAGCAAACCTTTGCAAAACCTAAATCAATTAAATTTAATAAATGATCTATAGGTTCTGACATGTGCCACACAACAGCAGCGCAATCTTTCCTGTGCGGCCATTCATAAATTAATTTTAAATTATCATTAATATCACCATCAATAACATCTGGAACAACAGCCCAGTTAGGATGTCCTATTCTTGGCTCTAACCATTTATAATAACTATTCCAATCTGTTGCTTGATCTTTAGTGTAGAGCGAAAAAGCACCATTATCCCACATTATCGATTGACCATGAGTTAAACACCAATCAGCATCGTCTGGCCTAGCAAACGATACGCAAAAATTTTTACCTGCAAGTTTTAACAGTTCTCTTCTTGGAGTAAGAGGTGTTCCGTGATAATGAAGCATCAATTTGAACTATTTTTACTGCTTAGAATATGCTTCATTCTAAACGCAACTCTGCGTAGTTCTTTTTCCATTTCGGGTTCTATCATGCCAGAGAATAATGGGCGCCTATCTTTTGACTGCACTGCGTTGCCAGCAATTAAAGCAAACGTAGCATTTGTCGGGCACAACTCAAAAGTAATATGCCCAACTTCTATGCGTTCTCGCGGCGCAGCTGGATGTCTACGCTTTGACTTTAGGCTATGCTTACTCATCACTGTCATCAACAACAAAACCGAGCCCCTCGCACTCCAGGCATGTTGCTACAACTTCAACGAGTGAGCCGCCATTGANNTNNTCANCAACATGCTTCTTCACCGTCTACCTGACCGCTTGCATCGCAGTCAGTACACTTCTTTGCAGGTTCTAAAAACCTTTGTCCGTCAGCACTGTAAAACACAAAGTTTGCTTCATTGCCTTTGACTTCTAAACCACCGTATCTCATGCGGATCTCCACTTAATACACTTCTTGCCCCAGGGCGTTTGTCCACGCTCACCACTGTCAACAATCTTGTCTTCATTACGCAACTCCGACAACCTTGGACGCACTGTAACCTCTGGTATTTGCAGTACGTCAGCAATCTCATGTGACGTTAGAGACAACTGCATTTTTTGTAACAACTGCAACACACGGTCACGCGCACTTAGTTTGCCTGGGTAATTGCTACGTGCTGCTGCACGACTAGTATCTGTTTTCTGGTATCCGACACCTTCTTGTGTATATGGCATATTAGTTCTCCTTCCAGCCTATCCATTCTAAGAATGCTTCATAAGTTTCTAAAGGTAGCACAACTAACGTGCGCTCCCTGTCTTTTCTGATAAACAACATATCGCTGCCATCCTGGTCCAGGGCATCATACAAATCTTGCCACGCCCTGGCCCTTCTCTTGCATTCTGCAAGCAACGCTTTCTCTGGTCCTATAATTAAGTCACCTGCAAACGAACCNTTGACACTTCCTGACAAAGGTATGCGTTCTGCCTCTACATTTNTTTCTCGATGCCAGTTTACNATCTCGCGCTCAAACGCTGCACCCTTATCTCTACTCGCCTTGCCGCCCATCGATCACCTATAAAAGTCGTTAGGTGTTACGGCGCCCATCGTAGTTTCTTGTATAATTAACATATACTTAGNTGATGGTATCTTGTANTCTTTATGATCTTTATCTAANCACCAACGCCGCACGACAGTGCCATGNTTGGCATCTAATCTCTGCGCNANCTGAGGNTAACTATAACCCTTTTCTTTGCGCCATTGTTCAAGTTTCATAAAATTTCTCCTTGCAAAAAATTATCGTTAGCATATGTTCGTGACACAATATGTCAAGGGTATAGATATGGGATTGAAGAAAACAGGATGGGCCGACAGGTTCAATTATAAGCATCACAGTAATCCATCAACGCCAGATGCATGGACGTTTTTTGATAAAGCTTACCTGCGTGTGCAACACAATAAAGCATGGCAGATAATTACTGGTAAGATCGAGGGTGATGAACAAGAAGCAAGAAATATACTGCGTGATTCGGGATATTACAAAGACTGCCTGGGATTGTCGCAGTATAAAGATAATCCAAACATGGTATCTGGACGCGCTGCACAAGTGTATGCTGACCGGTTACTTGTAGATGATGCGTCACCTAATGAAGCTATGGGCGATGCAATAAACTTACTGCAAGGTTTCCAGGGCGGTCACTGGCGTGACGCTGACAAAGATAATCTAATTATCGCACACCGCGAACGCATCTTTTATGACGCTGAGGGTAAACGTAGCAAAAAGGGTGACCTTGTGCAGTCAGAGTTCTCTTTAGTGTGTGACAACGCAGCACAAGGCGTGAGAGAGGCCATGCAGGGCGCCAACAGGATAATAGGTGAAATAGATCTGTTTGGTCACATACCGCACTGTCAGCTACCTTACTTCGGTAAACCGGATTATGGCGAGGGCCGTGTAGAACTTAAGACACAATGGGATCAGGCTGCTGATACAGATAGTCCTAGAGCAAACTCTTTGCCGAAGAAAATAAAAGCACCGCATCTAATGCAGCTTGCCGGCTACTGGCACTTGTCAAAGATTGTTCCTAAAATTGTGTATGCAAATCGACTTGGCTATGTAATACTTGAACCTACGATTGACGAGCTTCAGTTCGGTTTAGATAACATTGTGCAAGCCTGTAAGCGTAGAGAAAAACTTATGCAGGTTGCAGATGATTTGCCAGAATTGTTATCGTTAACAGACCCACAGTTTGCCGAGAGTTTTGTATGGCGAGATCTCAACCCAGATATATTGATAAAAGCTAAACAACTATTTGGGAGTAAGAAATGAAAGAATTAATTAATGCAATGTCTGAGGTTAATGACCTCAATAGATCGCACGGTGTTAAACAACAAGGTGGCAGAAAGTACACAGAAGTGTTTGTACGTGTAGAAGCTTTCCGTAAAGCATTTGGAACTGAACTAGGCATCGATACACAGATACTTGTTGATGATGGTCAGCGTGTTGTTGTCCAGGCCAAAGTTGTTGACAAAACCGGCGCTGTTATAGGCTCTGGATTAGCTGAAGAGATTAGGGGCTCATCACATGTCAATAGAACGTCTGCATTAGAAAATGGAGAAACTTCTGCTATCGGAAGAGCATTGGCAAGTCTGGGTTTACATGGTGGCAGCTACGCATCGAGCTTCGAAATAGATGTAGCACAGCACAATGATCGTGTCTTGTCGCAACGACAAGAAGAGCAGCAAGTACAGCAACAAAATACAAACGACATACATGAACAATGGCGAGACTACGTGCAAGGTTGTAAGACCATGATTGATACAGCTACAACTATGCGCGAACTTTACAGGGTAAACGATAGTTTGCCTGATGAAGCAATGGATACACTTAAGCATCAGTATCCAGATCTTTTTAAAGAATTAACTGAGTACTATGAAAACAAGGAGAAGCAAGTACAATGAGCAATTCACCCACATTTGGTAACAACAATTTTACCCTAGACGGTTTTATGGATCAGGGTAGACCGGTTAACATGAGAATTACTGGCTGGTTAAGCACACGCAAAGAGGATAATGATAACCCTCAAAAGCTTGCGGTTATAGAGCAAATAAAACAATTAGTATTAGATAATGATATATCTATCTATTGTATTTATGAAGTTAAGGTAGGCGATGACTACAAAAACTTTCCTAAAATAGGTAGGGCTCCGCTGTTTCCTAACAAACCTAAACAGGAAACGCAGCAGTATGCAACTGCACCTCAGCAGCAGTATGCTCCACCGCCAATACCGCAACAGTCTTATGCGCCGCAATCAACTCCACCTTTTCCACCGGTTCCACCTGGCTATGACAAACGATAATACAAACAGTAGAAAGTATAACCGGCCTAAACTTAAAGCCTACGCAGAAATGCGGCGTAGGCATAACAACGAACTTAAGGAGTTGCTATTAATGTATTCTCATATGACAATACCAGAAGCTAGCAACGTGCTTGGCATAGAAAAAAGTAGCTTACGCAAAATGGCGTATGACTTTGGTGTTGGTTTTCAGAGAACAAAAAGCGAGGGATTAACAAGAGTAAACAAAAAACCTGTTAAGTATAAAAACTACAAGACAGATGTTTCGTTATCTACTGCACCCTGGGAACGCACGTACAATACGTGCAGTAACTAATTGGTGAGGCAGGGTCTACAGGTATAGATCGGCTAGACTGGGATAGAATGCCGCCCTGCCCCACGACAACTAATAATAAAATAAAAAGTATATCAATAGGAGAACTAAAAAAATGGAATTTTATACGCTACTTACTATCGTGTATGTTATGGGCAGTCAGCCGTTAGAAGCAAAGATACTGTTTGCTAGTGAAGATGATTGCTGGAGCGTATTGCTAGACACTGACACAATCTATGACCGGATAAATGGTGAAGCTGGTTACTGTGAAGTGTCACACATACCATCTAAAATTGTAAAACCAAAACCTAGACCTTGGTAAGTTTTACTTGCCAACTTTTTTCATGGCTGACTTGTGCGATGCAGTAAAAGATTTACCTTGCAACATTAGTTTCTTCATATGATCCATATGACCTTTTGTATGATGAACAGAATGTTTATCTAAAGTTTTTTTCTGCCTACTAGTCAGCATGCTTTTCTTTTTCATGTCGTTACCTTACGGATGTTGAATCTCACTAACAATATCAGCGTATCGGTTTATCAAAGAGTTAAGTCTTTTATACTCCGGATCTTTTTTTGTACGCTCGTCACGTATCTCATTGCGTGTGTTGATAGCAGTTCTAACTAACTTAGCCACCGGCAACGACAAACCAAAACGATCTTGCATTTGACCATCAGTTACGCGCTCGCCAAACCTAGGAAACTTTTCGTCAAACTCATCGTTAGCTTTATCGAACCGTTTCATCAACAGGTTCATTTGCTCAGGCATTACTTACCGTACCCACCGTTCATCATAGATTTTTTCTTTTTAGGTTTTTTTCCGTACATTTCCTGTCCTTGCTGCTTGTTTACTTCCAGTTGGCCCAGCAACTTTCGTTAGTGTGCCATATACATAATTGTCTTTTTGTTTACCTGTAAGACCTTTCTTCTTTGCCTTATTCATCAGGCTGCGCTCTAGTTTTTCTGATTTCATACACTACGTCCTTTTTGTTTTTGATGGTGACCATTTTGTACGATTTGCCCAGTAAGCTCCAGACTTTGGCCCACGAGCTATATTACTTCTATGCCTGTCTTTAAAAGCTTCACGCTGCTCTGGTGTTTGATTTGTTTTAACACCCTCTTGCCCAAACTTAATATGCTTATACTTAGTTGCACCACCTTCCTTATAACGCGCAAGCACATGATGACTTTTATTTGTGCTATCGTTTAATCTTTGCGGTTTGTTAACGGCTCTTAAACCGTAACGATTAAGCATAGATTTTACGTCTGGACCTTTAGACATGCCTTACCTGTTCATCATAGACTTAGGTTTTTTCTTTGCAGTCTTTGCAGCGTCTTTAAAATTTTTTTCAGTAGGCGCACCAGGCGAACCCACCTTACGC
>FUFK010068328.1_pt1 | contig 15506 bp, 10 predicted proteins | sample 1021851 | NCBI WGS metagenome assembly FUFK01 (sample SAMEA51879418, study PRJEB19060) | metagenome | reverse complement strand
GTAGACTTTTCAGAATGAAATTCTTGAATTGTTTTTCTAGCTTCGGATTGGTAATGCTTAAAATCCATCATCTCAATTTTTATCTAAATATCAGGAAAATTCTTAAACTTAAATATTAACCATTGACTAATAAAAAGCTTTTACATCAAGATTTCAAGAGTATCAGATATTTTTTTTCTAATACTCGTGCATATTTTTAAGTTGCAGAGAGCTTAGAATGTCTAAACATTTTTGAAAATGATTCTATAGGTATTCCTTTAGATAAAGTAAAAGTTGTTGGAAAATTATGCATTAGTAAATGAAAAAGTTAGTTTCTTTTTTATTTTAAGTTAACGACAATTTTTTTAAAATGATTTGTTTTCTGGTTAGAATATAGTGGAAGAATATTCACAGTAATTTTTATTTTTTTAAATAAATCAGCATTTATCAAATTGANGAAAAAAAAATTTGCTTAATTTAGGCTTAAATAAACCTATTTCATATCATTTTAGAAGTTACCTAATCGGTCACCTGAAGGAATAGAAATTAAGGAACGTATTGTATTTAGAGGGATACGGGGAGGTGCGATCAAGTCTGCCACCCCGACTTANTAAAGNAGATTAAAAAGGTAATTTCATGAAGATCATGTTGTTACCTTTTTTTTATGTCCAGGTTTCTTGAAGTGTCTGTATCTACTTTTGTTATTTAAGGATGAAAGTCTATCTATTTACTGCTAAATCACAATACCTTGAATTAGAATAAATTAATGGCATTGTGAATATTCAGGGACGAAATCAATAACTCCATAGTATTTTTTTTATTTTTTAATTTCGAAACTCAAAGCCTAATTCCACAATTCTTAAAATTATATCATAATTTAGCAAGCTAATCTCTATGGCTATGATCGATCAAAGTGACGTATTAAAACGCAATAATGTTACTATTAGGGGAAATGGTCGTCAGCCTATTGTTTTTGCGCATGGTTATGGTTGTGATCACTATATGTGGAGATTCGTTTATCCTGCCTTTCTAGATGATTATAAAGTCATTTTATTCGATCATGTAGGTTCTGGAAACTCTGATGAAGCCTATTATGATATACAGAAATACAATAGCCTGCAAGGTTATGCAGACGATATTCTGGAAATCTGCCATGCATTGGACCTGGAAAATGTTATCCTCGTTGGTCACTCCGTTAGTTCAATGATCTCATTGCTGGCAGCTAATAAGGAGCCAACATTATTTTCTAATATCATCATGATTGGACCTTCTCCATGCTATATAGATAAAGGAGAGTATAAAGGTGGATTTAGTCAGCAGGATATCGATGAATTATTGGAAACCCTGGAAAGCAATTACCTTGGCTGGGCATCTGCAATGGCGCCGGTTATTATGGGAAATCCAGAGACACCAGAATTAGGGGAAGAATTAACCAATAGTTTTTGTAGAACAAACCCGGAGATAGCAAAGCATTTTGCGAAAGTTACTTTCCTTTCAGACAATCGTGAAGATCTTAATGATCTTAAAATACCTACTTTGATCATTCAATGCGAAGAAGATGCTATCGCACCACTCACAGTTGCTGAATATGTTAGCGACAAAATTACGAGCAGTACCTTAAAATTGATCGATGCAACCGGACACTGTCCAAACTTAAGTGCTCCGGAAGAAACGATTTCTGCGATAAAACATTACCTGGAAAAGAAGGACTAAATGCAAGAGGAAACCCAAAAGAATCCTGAAATATTTGAATCTGCTGAAGATTTGTATCATGACGCACCATGCGGGTATGTTTCATTTAGAAATGATGGTACGATATACAATATAAATAAGACGTTACTGGGATGGCTGGAATTCGACAGAAATGAAATTCTGGGAGAGAAAAAGATCTATGAGCTTTTTAAAATGGGTGGAAGAATGTATTTCGAAACTCATTTTTTTCCATTAATAAGGATCCAGGGTTTTGCAAATGAAATCAATTTCGAAATTCGAAAAAATGATGGATCCACTTTTCCGGCACTCATTAATGTCAAGGAATTAAAAGGTCCTACTGTTCGTGAGAATCGCTACAGAGCTTCAGTTTATGATATTTCTGATAGAAAGAAGTACGAACAGGAATTGATGAATGCTAAGCTAAAGGCAGAAAAACTTGCCCAGGTAAAAGCAGAATTTCTTGCAACCATTAGTCATGAAATAAGAACGTCGTTGAACGCCATTGTTGGAATTGGCGATCTATTGACTAAAACGTCCTTAGACCAGAAACAGAAGGAATATGCTGATATTCTCAGGTTATCTTCTGAAAATCTGCTAGGCCTTGTAAACAACATTCTTGACCTTAGTAAATTGGAAGCTAAAGCGCTTCAGTTGGAAAAAAAGGCTTTCGCCATTCGCACTCTAGTCAATAGCCTGATCCATACCTTTAAATTGAAATGCAATGAAAAAGGTATTGAGCTCCTTGCTGAAATAGATGAGAATATACCCAATTACATTTCAGGAGATCCCATAAAGCTTAGCCAGGTACTTACAAATTTACTTGGAAACGCGATAAAATTTACCTGCGAAGGTCATGTAAAATTAATCGTAAAACTTACTGCATCAACTTCAGAAAAACTAGATCTTAACTTCAGTGTAATTGATACCGGTACTGGAATTCCAGAAGATAAGTTGCAAAGTATTTTTGAAGAATTTTCACAGGCTAGTTATGAAGTGAATCTGGAATACGGTGGTACAGGTCTGGGCCTAACAATTTCCCAGCAATTATTGAAGCTTCATGGAAGTGAAATTAAAGTAGAGAGTGTACTGGGAGAAGGCTCTGAATTTAGCTTCGATATCACTTATGAGAAGTACACCAATTCAGTAAATGAAATGGATGCCGATGACAGCATTCAAAGAAAAAAATTGGATTTAGCAAAATTACTGATCGTTGAAGATAATCCTGTCAATATTTTTGTTATTTCAGAGTATCTTAAGGAATGGAAGATCAATTTTGATACCGCCAAAAATGGTAAAAAAGCGATCGAAGCCGCGAAGAAAAAGAATTACGATGTAATTCTAATGGACCTTCATATGCCTGTTATTAACGGTTTTGAAGCTTCCTCTACCATTAGAAACCTTAATCTTGAAAAACAACCTGTNATCCTGGCATTATCGGCTACGAGCAGGGAGGCAATAGAAGCTGAGCTNNATCGTGCAGGAATAGATGATTTTATTTCCAAGCCATTTGGACCNGAGGACTTGCATAAACTTATTTCAAATTATATAGTTACTGCTTCAGANNGTATAAAGACTAGCGAATTGGAAAAGGACAAACTCGGTGTGATTTCTTCGGAAGAAAATAAAATAGCCTCTGAGAATTCTATTGATTTAAGCCGATTCGTAAAAATGGCGAATAATAAGCCCGAATTTCTACGGAAGTTTATAAACAANACCCTGACAGCTTTTCAAGACTATTTAGAAGATTTTCAGAAAGCTGCAGATTTGCGGGATGCTAATCAAATCTCAGAGCTTATTCATAAAAGCACCATGTCGGTATATTACATTCAGTCTGATAAACTGGTGAAATTACTAGGAGACTGCCAGAGTTGTTTTGAAGATAAGAACGCAAGTTTTGAAGAGATAGAAGCTGTCATTAAAAATGCCACTGCAGAATTCCACCAGGTAATCATCTCCTTAAAAAATTCAGATTCAGAATCTTTACAGATAAAGTCCCAGAGTGAGGCATAGTGATATAACTTAAAATTTCAGGTTTGAATTAATCAACCTTCAGTTCATCTTTATCTTTTTTAAATACAAGCGTTCTGTGAGGGAAAGGTATTTCCACGCCTTCTGCATCAAATCTTTTTTTGATACTCTCGTATAGTTCACATTTCATCACAAAGGCTGAAGCGTAATCCCACGCCCAGGCCCACGCTCTAATGGTAATGGATGAATCTCCCAGGTTGGTCACTCTTACTATAACCAGAGGAACTCCGTTCCTAAGATCCTGATTAGTTCTGTTATCAAATAGATTTGGATGCGCTTCACATTCTTCTTTCATGATCTTTTTAGCGAGATCGATGTCACTGTCGTATGAAATTCCAATTTCAATCCACTGGCAAATTTTCTTTTCATCCAGATCGTAATTGGTTACTTTTTCTTTATTGATTATGGCATTAGGAATCACGATCATCTTATTCTGATAGTTTCTAATTACTGTGTGCCGAAGGGTAATATCTGTCACAGTACCTACGAGATCATCTGTAATTTTGATAACATCACCAACTCTAAAGGGTTTAAAAGCAATTATAAATACCCCACCAATCAGGTTTGCCAGTGCTTCCTGGGAGGCCACACCTATTACCAGGGCCAGTATACCAGCACCACCAAGGGCAGTTTGAGCAATTCCTCTAAGAGCGGGAAAAGCCAGTGTGGCTATTATAGCACCAATAAAATAAACGCCAAACACACTTAAGTATCGCAAAAACTTATAGCTGGTGGGATCACCACCAGAAGCAGTTGTTTTCTTGATCGTTCGAGCAAATAAAGCTTCAACAATACTGGCTCCAATGATCGTGAAAATAAGTACGAAACCAACATAAAGTATGAGTTCGAAATTCCTGGTAGCAATACCATATTTGTCTTCAGAAATAAATATAAAACTCAGTGCAATCATTCCCAGGATTACCCATAATGTATTCAGGATACGCTTTATCAATTTCAGCCTGGTATGCTCTTCATTGGGAAACTTTGCCGTAGCCTTTTTTAAAAGCCATCGAAGAAGATATTTGGTTGCAACCAGCAGTAGCAAAACCGATGCAACCACAATTAAGGCGTAGATAATAGAATCACGGTAAGTATTCCAGAAATTGATCATTGTTAGTTTTAATTACAGGATCTTATTTATTCTTCTGCAATTTAGTGAAGACTAATTAGATAAAATATTTAATTGCTAAGGAGAATATTCAAAAGGCTTTAGGGGTGGGCTCTGTTATCAATTTAGTGGTCTAGAAAAGTTTGACCCAATAGATTGATTGCTAGTTAAAGACCCAGGCATAGNNCTTGGATACAGGTATGATGAAGCAATNACGGGTATGCTTGGTTTTCAAATTTTTGATAATCTTTTTGCTGGTTATTCTTATGATTATGCGACCAATGACTTTGGGGAATATCATAACGGCTCACATGAAATCGTATTGAAGTTTAAATTTAATAAATCTGGATATCAATCCAGTCGAGCATTGAATTCTTATTAATATTAAAGTTTACAGTAGGGAAATAGNCGTCCAGTATTCTACACATATGGGCGGCTATTTATTTTTTATTTAGAAATGATCTANGCGACCTGGTGATTTACATTAGTTTTTTTATTCGCCTTATGACTACTTCCAAAGTTATAGNTCCAGTAGATACTCATTAGTTGGAAACCTATTTTTAAGGAGTCCTTCATAGACAATTTAGAACCATCTTCATGTACCCATCTTTTTAATGGTTGTTCGCAGATCATCTCCTGAGCTTTATTTTTGCCGAAGTGTTTTTTCATCCTCATAAAGATCTCTACATCAAACAGCCATTTGGTTAGAAAAGGCTTTTCNAAAGCGATCGGGATCAATTCCTTTCTCATGATCTTAGCCCCACANTGNGTATCCTTAAAAGGCATTCCCAGGATGGAAACAATGATGAAATTAATGGTCATACTAATGACCTGTCTGGCGCTTTCTTTAGCAATATTAGCACCCATTCTACTAATTCTCGAACCATTTACGATCTGGAAACCTGTAGTTTCAATAGTTTTTACGAGATCATCGAAATCCTGAAAATCTGTAGAAAGATCGGCATCAAGAAAGCCTATATAATCGAGGTCTTCAAATTTGGAAAGATGCAGTAAACCGGCTCTAACTGCTTCAGCTTTACCTCCATTTTCAGGGCAGTCGTAAATACTAATAAAGTCTTCTCTTCCTTGTTGTAATTCCTGTAATACCTGCATCGTTTTGTCAGTACTTCCATCATTGACAAAGCACAAATGATATCCGGAAGTCTTCTCCAGGAATGATATAAATTCCGCAGATTTCAACCTGTTTTCTTCATTGTAGCATGGGATCACCACCCCAACACATCGATTCTGTATGATACTATTTGCTACAGATCTAGAAGCTGTTAAATCCGGATGTCCAATCAACCTCTTAACTCTGGCGCAAACTTCATCGAGACTTAAGGGTTTCTTCATATAATCCTGAATCCCAAGATCAAAACCTTCAACAATTAAGTTCTCATCAGTATTTCCAGATAATACCATTACTGGTGTATTATCTCTCATTTCGTTTCTAATTATTCGAATGATCTCAAGTCCGTTGGAAAGCGGCATGTTGATATCAATGATCAATAGATCTGGTTGAAATGTTTTGAATATCGCTATAGCTCTTTGAGCCTTTGTAGTAGTTCTTACTTCATATCCTTCATCTTTCAATCTTTTTTCAAGCGGCATTAGAACTAACTGCTGATCGTCTACGGCTAAAATTTTCATGGTGATTGGTTTTAGATTATGGTCCAAATTTACAGGTTGAATGCCATCATTTTCAGCATTTTAGATAAGTCGGTTTATTGGCGTAGACGAATGGTGAAAATCTATCGATGAATGAGTTTGACACTCTTCAAAGCCGCAGTAATTTTATTTTGAATAAATTACCATACTATTCGCATGAAAGAAACTACGAACAAATACCTGATCGCAGCTCTTATTATAGGAGTCGTATTTCATTCTTCCACCATATTTTTCACTTTGGAGAATACGTACGATGCGCTTATTCATTTGTTTTTCGCAGAGCATTATTCAAACAACTGGTTCGAACCCTGGAACTATAAATGGTATACCGGCTTTACGGTGATGGGATACCCGCCGCTGGTGCACCAGGCTATTGGTTTGTTTTCTTATGTTGGCGGATTAAAATTCGGAATGTTTCTGGTTGCGATCATAGGGGTGATCTTATTTATTACCGGGATCTATCGATTTGCCCTATTAATGACCGGCAATAGAAAAGTAGCCGGTTANGCCGCACTGCTGGCAGTTTTCTCTTCCTCATTTGTNGAAACACTTCATATTTTTGGTCAACTTCCTAGCATCGTAGGTGTTTCCATATTATTGCATTCATTACCAGAGATCTATCTCTACATCAAAACCGGGAAGCGCAAATATTTTTTAAGAGCATTATCCTTACTGGCGGTTACCGTCACATCACACCATGTAACCCCTATTTTTGGAATGGTGTTTTTTATATTTCCGTTAATAGGNATGGTCATNATGGATGTTTCCAAAGAAAGAGTGGGGGCTTTTAGTGAGATCACCTTTAAAGTTTTCCTGGATACATTTCTAAAGTTATTCTGGAGGATAGTAACTTTTGGGATGTCCTCGCTTGCGGCAATCATTATTTGTATCCTGCCTTACTGGGTAAACACTAAAAAGAACCCGATCACCCAGGTGCCTATTCCGCATGGGAGCAGGGATAGTTTTATAGAAGTGACTTCCAGCGGACTCGTATTCTTTGTCATTCCATGGGGAATTATCTTTTTCCTATTCCCTTATATTCTTTATCGTTACTACTCTAAGCGCTACCTTTTCTTCGGATTATCCTTTACCATATTATTTATACTGGGAACCGGTGGAACAACACCTATTCCTAGAATGGTTTTAGGTGATACTGCGTTTAATATTCTTACGTTGGATAGATTTACGCTGTGGGGCTCTATTATGGCGCTGCCAATTTTTGGGGAATTTGCTTACAGGTTTTCCGAAGGAGATCTCAAGCAACTCATCCAGCAAAAATTTGGAGCAATTTATCATAGGTTGATTGGAGCGCTGCTGGTAGGATTATTNCTGTTCATTTCGGTCTTTACGCTAAGCCTGGGATATTTCAGNCCTATGCANCCGCAAAGCATCAAAATGCTTCCTATAGTAAACTTTCTTAATCAGGATCAACATGACCACTGGCGATTCCTAACCCTGGGCTTTGGAGATCAAATGGCATGGCTTTCTGCTCAAACCAGGGCACTAACCGTAGATGGAAATTATCATTCTGCCCGCAGATTACCTGAACTTACCACTCGTGCCGTAGAACGCCTTGAGAATTCTAAATTCCGGGGAGTGGAAGGGATAGGTTCTTTACAGCAGTTCCTGGCNGTTCCGGAAAAGTANAATCTTAAGTATATTTTCTCCAATGATAAATTCTATGANCCGNTACTATACTTTAGTGGCTGGCAGCGTTTGCAGCAACTGGAAAATGGGATTATGGTATGGGAAAAACTGAATATTCCGCCACTTTCCAAGATCATTGGCTACGAAGATGTACCCATGTTTTTAAAGCTAATGTGGGGAATTATCCCATTGCTGACCGTACTCATTGCCTTTTTTATAAACCTTCAATTAATCTGGTTTCATACGATCAAAACCGGCAATCCCGATAAACCTCATTTCTTAAACTTCAGGATAGAATATAAGCGCTTTCGAACGGGAGTTCTACACGTCAACCAGATCTATGCACTTATATTAAGCGTGGTCATTCTGGTCTCGCTGTACTATATCTACCGGGACAACCAGGATCAACTTTCAGAAAAGAATGTGGTAGAAGCTTACTACGACGCGATCGATTTTAAAGAATTTGAGCGAGCTCATTCTTATTTTGATCCCGCCGGAAATAANACGATCGCCCAGTTCATGCTGGAGGTAGCGGTNAGTGACGGGATTNTNAGTAGTTATGCAAAACTTGATAGNATTCGGGTTGANGTNACNAATATTAATGATTCTACAGCCCTCGCAAATGCCTATACCAGCTGGGTGACTCCAATTGATATTATTGAGCAAATAGAAATACACCAGCTACGGAAGATCGATGGTCGCTGGTTTATAGCACCAAAGGAACAGGATACAGATCTACCACCAGACCAGCTATTTTCTGAAAATCAAACCAAGTTTTATAACCACGGAAGGCGAAAGATAAGTACCCAGCAAACCTATCATGAAGATGTACTGAAACAACCGGTGCTAGAGGTACTTTCTGCTAAACTAGTGCAGTTCGAAGACAGGTATGCCATCGTGGGAGAGATACAGAATGTTGACCATGTTCCTGCAGATGTAGTGATCAAGGGAACTTTGTACGACAAGAATAATCGCGAACTGGCCAGTTATAACGCCCGGCAGGTTTTAAAGCATAAGTTAATGCCGAAGGAAATAAGCAGCTTTCGTGTAGATTTTGAAGGTATTGCCTGGCTNGCNCAGGATTCNAAAATNCCNGAAACNTTCGATCCAGACCAGTTTACNCCACTTGAACTGNANGATATNCCGGTTANNTTNAACCTGCAATGNGCGGGTAATGTAGCTATAACCGACCTCTATAAAAGTACCAGTATCAATGATCTTCAGGTTGAAAATAATGTGCTGGATGGAGCAATTTTTAATTACGGAGTTCAGGAAGTTACTATTCCTCAATTGCTGGTTTCCTATTATGATAACGGGAGTTTGGTTTGGGTAGAACATGATTATCTTGAAAACGGGATCAGGGTGCAGCGAAAGCAGGATTTTAATTATGAGCTTAAGAATCTATCCGGTTTAAAGCTTATAGATGATTCCATGGATAATATATTCGTGAATGGTTTACCAAACCTTGATATTTCACGTAAAGTTGTGCCAGAAAGAGTGCGATCACAGCAAGAACTTTCAAATCTAGAGATCGAAGGATCCGGTTTTAGTTCCATAAAACTGGAAATGAATAATTACGTAGGAAACCCTAAATAATGAACCTGAAACAATTCTTNATGTTGATCTTTTTCTTCGGAATCATTTCTGAAGATACTCCGGTAGTTTCTACGGAATCTATTCCTGAACGAAGCGTGGCCGGGGACGAATTACTGCTCACATTCGATGCTACTTCGGCTGAAGCATTACTGATTCTTAAAAACGCCTACGGAAGTACAGCGATCAAAGCTGAAGAATCCAGAGTCTTTAAAGTCCCGAAGTTTATGTCTGATAAAAGCGGGATTCTGAGATGGAAATACTTAAATAAGAAAAGTTCCAGATCTGGTGAGATCAAAATTTTACCTCGAACCACTCCGAAGTTGATCGAAACTTATTTTGGTCCGCGTAGTATACAGGCTGGCTATGATGATTTTTCCATGCTGGTTAGTATTCCGACAGATTCTCTGGATAATCCACTGGCAGATGGAACTTCAGTAAATATTTCAGAATTTTTCCAGGGTAGTTTATGGCAGCAGGATTTTCAAATGGAGCATATGTTTGCCTGGAAGAATATTAATACCCGGGAAAAAGCTGGTAAGATCACGGTAGCCACTTCCGCAGAAGGCGTAGCAGGTAAAGAAATGATTAGTAACGTATATCCTTCACTGGCTTCAGANTTCAGCATTACTACAAATTCAGAGCATTTGTATGCTGATGGAAACCAGGTTACCCAGCTAATAACATCACCTATAACNGANGATTTTGGTAATATTGTAAGTGATGGAACTTCCGTAGAATTTGTNGTGGAAACAGNNNAGNGGNTGANATTNAAAACNANNGCNAACACNATNAACGGANTAGCTACNGCNCAATTACTTCANCCTGAAGAGGCTGNAAGCTGGAGTATACAGGCAAATGTCACTGGAATGGCCATTTCTAATTCGTTAAGCATCGAATTTGAACCAGTTTTGACCGAAATTCCTCACGATATAAGCGATCGAAGTATTACAGTAGGTCCATTGAAAAGTTTTATGAACCAGTCACTGCCAGATGGCGCAGATGTTCATTTCCAAATAGTGCTGGAAAATGATGATATCCATAAAGAGAAAGTACCAACCCAGGACGGAGTAGCGAACTTTAAAATCCCGAAGACCATAGCACTAGAGAATATTAGGGAGATCTCTGTGAAAACTATGGGAGTTCATAAGAAAATAGATCTGTAAATGCACAAAATGCTCAACAAAAATCTATACCGTGCCATCCTGATCCTAACATTTATCGCGGTTAATGCGATGATCATTTTTGGTCTTAGCAGTGTTTGGGGATTTCTAAATACTGGTGCAAGCAGATCTACCATGTTACATACCGAAATCAAAAGCAGGCGTATGTATTTGCCGGAAGTAGTGTGGGATACCAGTGCCTACAAAGGAAGAACTATGGAAAATCAAAGTTTGCAGGAGATCGAACGTGATTATTTGAACGGCTGGTATGTGAAGAATTTAGCACTGCATTCCACCAAAACTTTTGGTGTTGAAGATTATTATACAGATTCTGCGAGGGTAAATATTTACAACATCATAGACTTCAATAAAGCCCATGATCTTTCATTCACCACAACCACAACGAATCACCATCCAAAATTGCTATTTTATAGTGCAGATGGGCAACTCGTTGTTTTTGAAGATCGCAGGGTGAGGCAGTTTCGCCAAACTTATTCCGAAGAAAAATTGATCGATGAGGAAATCGACACCAGTAGCTATAAAGTAATAATGCTTCTGGAAGATGGATTCTGGAGCGTTAGGCATATAAAGCAGGTAAGATCAGCTTTTGAAAATGTTGAGTTGGAAGTAGAGGCCGACTGGCATATTAAAGGTGATCAACTTTACTTTAAAAATAAGAAGTTCCAGATCAAAGGCATGAACTACTATCCGCAGGATAGTCCGTGGGATATGTATGGCGAAAACTTCGAAGTTGAGGTGATAGATAATGATTTTGAATTACTTAAAAACGAAGGCTTGAATACTTTGAGACTGTTTATACCTTACGAAGATTTTGGTAAAGCAGGTATTAAACCCGCAAAACTTGAAAAATTGCATAAAGTGATGGATGCTGCAGATAGTAACGATCTAAAGGTGATCCTGACGCTATTCGATTTTTACGGAGATTATTCTGTACTTGACTGGACCCTAACTCATGAACATGCGCNACAAATTGTAAATGAATTTAAAGATCATCCCGCACTTTTAGCCTGGGATCTCAAGAATGAACCAGATCTTGATTTCGAAAGTAGAGGAGAGTCNCTGGTCAAGAAATGGCTGGAAGAAATGGCTTTCCAGGTAAAACAGGTCGATCAAANACATCCAGTTACCATAGGTTGGTCCAGTGCGAAGGCTGCTGAGAATCTAAATGAAACGGTAGACCTGGTAAGTTATCATTTCTATGAGCCTATGGATAATTTCATAAATTCCCATCAGGAACTAAAAGAACAAGTGACTAAACCTATAGTAGTTCAGGAGTTTGGACTGTCNTCTTACAANGGTCTTTGGAATCCATTTGGTGCAGATCTAACCGGGCAGGCAGAATATCATAAGTACATGCAACAGCAATTCTCTAATGCAAACATTCATTATGTTTCCTGGACTTTGTACGACTTCCCTGAAATTCCAAGTGAGGTTGCCGGTTCGCTGCCCTGGAGAAAGAAAAAACAGACGGCTTTTGGCTTTATTGATCTGGAGGGCAACAAGAAACCAGCTTTCGAATTTATTGAATAGGTTCTTAAAAGCGTGCTGAAATAAATTAAACATTATCACTTAAGTCAATCAATGTTTTGATAATTCATCGCAACTTCAGAAAAGATGAGCAGAGCATTAATAAATTATTCAGCTCCTTTCAGGTATAAATAAAAAAGGATAGAAATTTCTTTCTATCCTTTTCATCTAACCAATAACCAATAATCAACCTATTCAAACAAAATTTAAATTCATTTTAGCACGTAAAAGTTTCTGAAATTCATCAAGATAAAGCTGAGCAATTTTCTCCATGGGCAAACTGCAGGCCGCATCATAATTCACTTCTCCAATTGTTCTTCTGTGGAGATCGTTCTCTATGATCTTCTCCATAGAATCTGCCAGTGAGTCCACATTACCTGGTTCAAAAAACTCTCCTACATATCCTTCTTCCTCCACCAGCAATGCAAGATCACCCAGATTAGGCATGACCACAGCTTTCCCGTAAGAACCTGCCTGGTGCAATACTCCAGAACTACCTGTAGTAGAAGTATAAGGAAAGGCCACTAGTGTGCTTTCTCCAAAGATCACAGGAACATCTTCCTCCTCAACATAGCCGGTAAACGTAAGATTTCTAACGTGATCATATTTTTTCATAACTCCGGCAAGATATCCTGGAGTATTCGGGCTATCTGTTCCTGCGATCACTATTTCCAGTTCCTGGTCTGTTCTCGCTCTTAATTTTTCAACTGCTTCAATAAGAATATCTACTTTTTTATAAGTCCCAAATTTTCCGAAGGTCATAATCTTCTTAGGCCCTTCCGGAAGATCGAAATCTGGTTCTGGCGGTGTTTCAAAAGAACCATGAGGCACCTGTATCACATTCTCTGCCTTATATTTATCCTTGATGACATCTACATATTTTCCTATGGTGAGAGCTACAGTATCTGCCTGCAGCAATGCCCTGGTTAGCCCAGTTCCCATCATGTTATATAATTTCTTCAGAAATTTATTTTGTGTGAAACCAGCGTTTCCAAGATCTACCTGCTCCAGGATATTATGAAGCAATACTATCGTAGGGATTCCTTTTAATCTGAAAAGTAATGGTAATAAAAGTCCTAAAGCTGCAGGAATCTTTTTATCTCCGAATTTCATGAATTGAAGATTAAAAAGTATAGCATCAGGCTTTTGTTTTACCACATTCTTATAGATACTAAATATGTTCTTATAACTATTGAAGTTCCACGATTCCTTGACACTTACCTTACAATTATCTGTATTGAAGTCTATTAGTTTAGGTTCCTTTGTATGATCTGTAATTAATACAAGCTCGTCCACTTCAGGTTTTTGCGCGAATTGTTTTGCAAGATGATAACCGTATTCATTTAAGGTTACTTTGCTTGGTGGGTAAGCGGTGATTAGTGCAAGTTTCATAATCGTGGTTTTAATTAGATTCTATGTAAAGATCTCATCTTTATGTCTTTACTGAAGATATTTTCGTTCGGTTGAAGTTTAGTTTCGACGAATAGATCGTTTCATATGATAAAGAAAATAGATCCCCTGTACTATCAATAGAAGTGTCATTACAAAGATTTGTGCTTCCACAACCATTTCAAGACTCTCATGCTGAAAGAAGATCACCGTTAGCTGAAGTAGCCCAAAAATTCCAGAGAGTAGTACAGGAAGGTATTTATCTAAAGAAAGGAAATAATAGACAAAAACGTTAGCTATCGCAAATAATGAACTAGCCAGGGCATATTTCCATAACAAGGATGCAACTTCTACATAAGCTTCACCAAATAGGATATTGATGATCAAAGCTGGAAACATGGCATTCACCATTACGATTGCAATCGCAAGAAAAGTGATCATTCCAAGATATTTGAAGAATAACCTGCTTGTGTCCAGACCTTCTTTTTCCCGCTTAACTACTTCCGGCAGCAAAAGCATTACGAACATCCAGGCTACAAAATACACCGCTCTCCCAATAAGTGCCAGTGAAGAGTATAAACCCGCTTCATGAGCTTCAAAAAAGTGTTTTACCAATAGGATATCCCCGTTATTGATAAGGATCTGGGTAAGTTCATAAAAGGCAGTAACCACAACGAACTTCCTTAAATGTTTCAATTCCGCAGTACTTATTGCAGGAAGCACTTTTTCAGAAATTCTTTTATATGGTAACAAACCTGGAACAAGGCTAACCAGGATTCCAAGAGCTACTAATTCTGAACTACGAAAGGGTAACAGCATAATAAAGGCAAGAGTTAAGAGTAATCTGCTTAACATTTCTCCCTGGTATGTGATAGATAGTTTTATAAAATCCTGCTCTCCCTGGAAGTACCCTCGGTTGACGCTCATTAGAAAATAAACCGGAACTCCCATTCCAAATATTCTGAACATCGTTGCAGAACCTGTATTGAAAAATGCCTGTAATTCTGATGCTCCAATTAAGATCACTGCGCCTAGAATAGCACCTATGATAATACTCCATTTCCTGCTATATTTTAGAAATGCTTCTTTTTTGTTACCATCAAAAGTCCCAATGAACTTGGCCACGCTTAATTGTAGCGTCATGGCTACAAAGGACAGGATAAGTAGAAATGTGATAAGAATCGCAGCATCAGCAAATGCTTCTGGACCCAGAAGTCTTCCTAGAATAAGGTTATAGAGATAGTTACCTACATTAACTATCAATGCACTGATCATAAAAACCTGGGTGGGTTGCAGTACAATATTTAGTTTGTATAATTTCAAGGTGATCATGGTGGTGGTTTTATTGGGTTCTAGGCACTCAGCTGAAAATAATTGAAGTCAAATAGGTTACAACCAGAATTTAGAAAAGCAGCCTGGAGGTTGGGATTATTTGCACCTTGAAAGCTTAGATATTTTCCTTCTGCGGTCGCATGAAGCAATAATTCGTAGAACGCATAAACTCCTGATACATCTATTTGCTCAAGCAGCGAAAGGTTTATGATCGCTTTCGATTTCAACTTCAGCATAATCTCAAAGTATTTCTTAACTTGTTTAGCATTGTATGATGAAACCTTACCGTGTAACTCAAATACTCCTTCGTTCTCATAGATATTTAGCGACATAATTTT
>FUFK010065148.1_pt1 | contig 15511 bp, 14 predicted proteins | sample 1021851 | NCBI WGS metagenome assembly FUFK01 (sample SAMEA51879418, study PRJEB19060) | metagenome | reverse complement strand
TAATTTTACCTTCTAGATTTTTAAAATTCATTAAAATTTGAGAACCTGTACCTGGCACTCCGTCAATTTTAAAATCACCTGAATATTTTAATTTCCCATCTGGCGTAGGAACATCTAGAGTAATCACAGCATCAGTGTTTATTGACTTTACATTCACTTGTGTAATCTCATTACGAGTTTCTACTAAACCTTCTTCAATCGCAAAAGGGCCTAAAGCTGATAACATGTTCCCACATGTTGGAGCATAATCAACATGTTTTCTATCTACTTCAACTTGAGCAAAAAAATAATCAATATCTACATCTTTTTCTAAACTTTTAGATATTATACAAACTTTNCTTGTTACCGATGTTCCTCCACCTATTCCATTAATTTGNCTTATATCAGGAGAACCCATTATTTTTAATAAGTATTCAGTTAATAAATTTCTATCATTAGGTAAATCTTTTTTATGAAAAACTAATCCTTTTGAAGTTCCTCCTCTCATTAAATATGCTGGTATGGATCTTAAATCATTCATGATTTTCTATCCTTTCAATNATATGNTCAGTTAATTNCTCTGTAGACGAGTTNCCTCCTAAATCAGGNGTTAAATATTTATTTTCTTNTAAAATATTTTCTACAACTTTANAAATTAATTGNTTAGCTTTAATATAAATNTCTTGTCCTTTTTGCTTTCCTAACCAATCTAACAGCATAGCTGTAGAGAAAATCAAAGATATTGGATTTGCAATACCTTTATTCATAATATCAGTTGCCGCACCATGCTGAGCTTGTGCCATAGGTATTGTATCACCTACGTTCAAAGAACCCGAAAGACCTAATGATCCTGAAAGTTCTGAGGCTAGATCTGATAAAATATCTCCAAACATATTAGTTGTTATCAGAACATCAAATTGTTCTGGATTTCTAACCATATGCGCAGTTGCAGCATCGACTAACATTTCATGATAATTAATTTCTGGATATTTTTTTGAAATATTTCTACAAGCATTTAAAAAAATACCATCTGTTAACCTTAAAACATTTGCCTTGTGAATTGCATGAACATTAACTTTTTTATTTTTATTCATTAATTTTGCAATTTCAAAACCTCTTTTTGCNATATTTTCTGANGCTTTCNTTGTAATTTTTCTAATTGAAATTCCAGTTCCTTCTTCAATTTCTAATTCACCATTTCCACTAAACATATTTCTATCAGCATAAAAACCTTCTGTATTTTCTCTAACAATTACTAGATCTATTTTGTCTAAAATACATTTAGTACCTTTAAATGCTTTAGCTGGTCGAATATTAGAATATAATTTTAATTTAGTTCTTAATTCACCAGATGGATTTAATCCACCTTCACTTTTTGGTGGATAATTATTATGATCCACTGGTCCTAAAATAATACCATCCACTTCACTACATAATTTCAAAATTTCATTTGGAAAAGTAGTTTTATTTTTTTTTAGAGAAGAGAACCCAATGTCTGAATAAATTAAATNTAAATTAAAATTAAATTTTTGAGAAATTGTTTTTAAAACTTTAATTGTTGCATCCACTATTTCAGGACCAATACCATCACCTCTCAAAGCTAANATTTTCATNAATAATTATTTNCCTTCAAANTTAGGTTTTTCTTTTTTAAGAAAAGCTTGAATGCCNTTTTGNCCATCANTTGTTTCTGCTGATTCAGAAATCATTTTTGTTTCAAGTTCCATTTGAGTTTCTAAAGTAGAGTTNANTGAATTATGNANTAATCTTTTAGTTTTTCCATAAGCTAANGTAGGNCCTTTTGATAAATTATCAGCTAATTTGANNGTTTCANNCCAAAAGTTTTTATCNTCATNAANATAATTTAANAGTCCCCANGAAAGAGCTTCCTCGGAAGATAAAACTTTATTAGTCATAACTANTTCAAGATATTTTCTAATACCAATGATTCTTGGCAAATAATAACTTGAAGAACCATCTGGTGTAAGACCTGCTTTAGTGTATGCAGAAACAAAAGTTGCACTTGATNTTGCAATAGCTAAATCTGCAAAACCAACAAATGATAATCCNGCACCAGCNGCNACTCCATTTACAGCAACNATTAANGGAGAATTCATTCTTGAAAACTTTGTTATAGCACCATGAAGATCATGGGTAACCATTTTTAAATGTTTTGCAACATTACCAGTTTCATGAAAAGATTTTAAATCACCACCAGCACAGAATGCNTTATCACCTTCNCCAGTTAATATNATNGCTCTAATTTTTTTATTNGTNTCNCATTCATAAGANATTTCTAAAAGTTCTTTTGCCATTTTAGCGTTTAAAGAGTTATAACTATTTGGCCTATTGAGACGAATAATGGCTATNTTTTCAATAATTTCNAAATTAATAGTTTCAAATTTTAAATTCATTTATTACTCCAAAAATTANTTTTTAATCTTAGATAATATTTCTTCAGTATGTTCTCCTAATTTTGGCGGAGACCTAAACAATTGTGCTGGTGTTTCAGATAATTTAACAGGNAATCCTGTCATCTTAATTTTNCTATTATCNGGACCATCTGATANAATNACCATATCNGTATCTTTTACCAACTGATCATTTAAAGCCTCTTTCATATCTAATACTTTTCCAGCAGGACAACCACTTTGATTNAGTTTTTCAATCCAATAATTAGTAGTATTTAATACTGTCGTTTTGTTAATAATCTCATTTAATTTATCTCTATTAATCATTCTTAACGAGTTAGTTTTATATAAATCATCTTCAAGTAAATATTCTAATTTTAATGTTTTTAAAAAAACATTACATAATTTATCATTTGCAGGAGCAATAGCAATATTACCATCCTTTGTTTTAAACAAACCNTAAGGTGACAAAATTGGATGATCATTACCACTTTTTTTCGGAGTTTCATTTGTTACAAAATACTCGGCAGATAGGTACGCCATAAGTGATATCAAACCTGAAGTTAAACTTGTTTCGACTACTTGTCCCTTTTTGGTGTTATGCCTCGCATTTATTGCAGAAACTATTCCAAAAGCACAATATAGACCTGCAATCAAATCAGAAATGGGAGCAGCAGTTCTAACAGGTCCAGTTTTTTCAGATCCATTTAATGACATAAATCCTGAAATCGCCTGGGCAATAAAATCAAAAGCAGGTCGTTGACTATATTCTCCTTCACTTCCAAAACCATTAACTGATGCTTGTACAAGTCTAGGGTTTATAGAGCTTAAAGTATTTCTATCAAATCCCATTTTAGCAAGAACACCNGGCCTAAAATTATCGACAATTACATCTGCATTTTTCAATAATTTTTTTAATTTTTCTTTATCTTCACTTTGATATAAATCTAAAATTACAGATTTTTTATTTCTATTAAATTGAGCAAAATATGCGCTATAACCATCTACAAATTCACCTTGATTTCTTACATTATCTCCCTTAGGTGGTTCAATTTTTATTACTTCAGCTCCCATGTCTGCCAATAATAAAGTACAAAATGGACCTGAAATTACTCTTGTCAAATCAATGACTTTTATTCCAGATAAGGCGCCTTCTTTAATCATTAATTAATTACCTTTTGCAGTTTTAACATCTTCGAGTGAATATTTTTTTAATCTTTCCCCTGCATGCATNACTTGCCCAGGTAATTTATANTCTAAAATTTTNTCNGCTTTTTTNGCNATTTTAATNAANTGGTTAATNTNTATTCCAGTCTTAATATTCATTTCATTCATCATATACACAAGATCTTCNGANCANATATTACCTGTTGCATCTGGTGCAAATGGACAACCACCTATTCCTCCAAAACAACTNTCATATAAATANATACCTTCGTTTAATCCNATCAAAACATTTGCNANTCCAACACCTCTAGTATTGTGAAAATGTAAAGTGATATCAAAATCTGGTATNTTATCTTGAATTTCTCTAATTGCAGCTTTTACAATTGGAGGTGTTGCCATTCCTGTAGTATCTCCTAAAGTTACTCCTTTAAAACCAAGCGCTTTATATTGCTTTGAAATTTCTACAAGTTTTTTATATTGGACATTTCCTTCAAAAGGACAGCCAAAGGCTGTTGATATATCGCCATGTACAGGAATATTGTTATCATTTGCCAACTTAACAACTTCCTCAAAACCAGTTAAAGATTCATGTATTGACCTGTTAAGATTTTTTTGGTTATGACTTTCTGAAGCTGATAAAAAAACAACTATTTCATCAATTTGACATTCTAAAGCTCTTATAGCTCCTCTTAGATTTGGAACCAAGGCGGTAAATGTAACATCATTATTTCGATCAACTCCTTTAATGACTTCACCTGCATCTGCTAATTGAGGAATAGCTTTTGGAGACACAAAGGAAGAAAATTCAATTCTTTTAAATCCTGCTTTAACAAGATCATTGATAAGCATAATTTTATCATTTGTACTTACTATTTTTTTTTCAGATTGGAAACCATCTCGCGTTCCAACTTCAGTTAAAACTACTTCNTTTACNCCTAAATCCATATCAACCCTCCGATAATTCATATATTAATAAAATTTTAAAAATTTTCACTAATATTATTCTTAAATGTTGACTCAGTCAGAAATTATTAGTGAACTATATAAATAAAAAATTTTGGAGGAAATAATTATGAAAAAGTTTTTAAAAACTTTTGCTCTTGTGTCTTCAATGAGTATTGTAGCCACTATAGCAAATGCAGATCAATTTGTAAGGATGGTATCAGGTCCTTCCGGAGGTTCATGGTATCCTTTAGGTGCAAAGGTAATGCAAACACTTGAAAGCAACATCAAAGGTATTTCAACATCTAACACCTCTGGTGGTGGTATATCAAATGTTATGTCTGTAAATGGAGGTGACGCTGAAATTGGATGGTCTTACGCTCATACTGTTGCTAATGGTTGGAATGCAAAAGGTAAATTTAAAAAAAATCATAAAAATGTAAGATATTTTGCTACTTTGTATCCAGCAGCTTTTCAGGTAGCAGTTAGAGCTGATTCTAAAATTAAAGGTTTTGAGGACATGAAAAATGCAAATATTAGTCCAGGCAAACCAAAATGGACTGGTACAGCCTTTTGCGAATCAATAATTAAAGATTATGGTTTTAATTTTGAAACTATCAAAAAAAATGGTGGTGTAGTCCATATGGTAAGCTACAAAGAATCAGTTGCTTTAATGAAAGATGGTCAAGCTGATGTTTTTATGGCTGCTACTTCAGTTCCACAAGCTAGTTTTATTGAATTAGAAAATAGCCCTGGAATAAGATTTATTGGTTTACCAAAAGAGAGAATTGANAGGATTGTTAAAAATAANCCAGGTTATATTTANGGTAAAATACCNGCNAGTGCATANAAATCTCTTAATAAGGANATTCCTACACTAGGTATAGTAACTTCTATGATTGTTCATAAAGATTTACCAACAGATTTAGTTTACAAAATGGCTAAAGTTTTTTGGGATAATCATAGTGAATTCGTTAAAGTAAAAAGCGTCTGGAAAAAAGTTTTGATGAAAGATGCTGTTAACGGAGCTGCAGTTCCAGTTCATCCAGGAGCTGCAAAATTTTATAAAGAAAAAGGCATAATGTAGCTNCATTTAGAAGGTGCTTTAACCAGCACCTTCTTATCTAAAAATTTTTTATGCAGTCTTCTTCAAAAAAANTAGTATACAATGAAGTAAAAGAAATAAGCTTTCTTGATGAACTTATCCAATGGAGTAAAAGTAAATCACTCTATTACTGGATTATTATAATTTGCTCATGGTTATCTATCGGTTTAGCGTTTTATCATTTATTTGTTGCAGTTTATGGTACGCCAGAAGGAAGATCCTTTCGATCAGTACATTTGTCTGTAATGATGATACTAGCTGTATTTATATATCCTGTATTTCGGAAAAGCATTAATGATAAAATAATTTTACCAAATGATGAAAAAGGTAATTTTTTAAGATTATTCGGAAGTATTTATGATTTTCTAATAATTATTTCAATAATCTTCGTCCAATTATGGACGACCTGGGATGTTGAAACATTCATGATGCGATATGGAGATAAATATATAGGAGATATAATAGTAGGTTCAATTCTAATATTTTTAGTTTTAGATGGTACAAGAAGAGCAGTTGGTTGGGCAATGGTGTTTGTAGCTGGTTTCTTTATGTTGCACGCATTATATGCTCATAAATTTTTTGGTTTTTTTTATGGACCACCAACAAGACTTGCAAAATATATTGATACTTTATTTATGACATCTGATGGAATATACGGAATACCTCTATATGTAGCATCCACATACATAGTTTTATTTATCATCTTTGGTGCTATTTTAATCCGCTCTGGTGTTGGAAGATTTTTTGTTGACCTTGCTATTTCNCTTACAGGTCATAGGACTGGTGGTCCAGCTAAAGCTGCTGTTGTAGCATCTGGAATGACAGGCACTGTATACGGATCTGCTGTAGCAAATGTTGTAACAACTGGATCTTTCACAATTCCACTTATGAAAAATTACGGTTATAGGCCAAGATTTGCTGCTGCAGTAGAAGCTTGTGCTTCTTCTGGAGGTCAAATAACACCCCCTATAATGGGTGCAGCTGCATTCATAATGGCAGAATTTTTGGAGGCTCCTTACTCTTATGTTATTTTAGCAGCTATAATCCCAGCTTTTTTATATTTTGTAACAATTTATTTCATGGTTCATGTCGAAGCAGAAAAACATGGGATAGAAAAAATTGATAAATCCATGCTTCCAAACGTAATTGATGTTTTAAAAAGTGGATGGCACATGTTGCTTTCTTTAGTAGTATTGATAGCTCTTCTTATATATGGATATACTGCAATGAAAGCTGGATTTTGGGCAATAATTTCTGTCATTTTTTTAAGTTTTTTTAAAAGTAACACTCGAATGTCTGTAGTTGATCTTTTAGGTGCATTTGAAAGTGGAATAAAATCAACTGTTCCAGTAACAATTGCATGTGCATGTGCTGGTATAATTATTGGATCAGTTTTTGTGTCAGGTTTAGGACTNAAATTCACCCAATCTGTCATCGACTTATCTGGTGGAATGCTATTTCCATTATTATGTCTAACGGCGATTTCAGCTATAATCTTAGGTATGGGAATGACGACTACTGCAGTTTATATAACAGTTGCTGCTTTAATTGTTCCTTCTNTAATACAAGCTGGTGTNACCCCAATTGCTGCACATATGTTTGCTTTTTANTTTGGAGTNGTTTCAACNATTACACCTCCTGTTGCTTTAGCCTCATTTGCTGGTGCTGCAATAGCAAAATCACCTCCTATGNCNACAGCAGTTGAATCAAGTAAAGTTGGAATTGCAAAATATATTGTTCCTTTCGCATTTATTTATAACCCTGCTCTTCTTATGGAGGGTTCTTATTGGATAAGTCTATATAGCTTATTAAGTGTCTTATTAGCATACTGGAGTATGACTTTAGGCTTAGAAGGCTATTTAAATAAACCTCTAAATGTTTATACGAGAATAATTGCTTTCATTAGTTCAATTTTACTTTTATTGCCTCCCCTTTCAATTTTTTATGGCGTTTCTGGTTTTTTGTTAAATGGAGTTGGACTTGTAATTTTAATATTCGTTTATTTAATTCAAGGTAAATTTAAATTAGGACATGTGAAATGAAAAACATTTTTAAAGGACCTATAACATTTTGGTTAGCACTATTTATATCAAGCTTAATTATTTTTTCATTGGGGTTGAAACATTTGCATGTAAGTTATTTTAATTTATTTATAATAATTGTTTTTATAGTAAGCGCCCTTTTGTTATTTTTTATATTGAAATCAAAAAATAAAACTAAAATCTATGACAAATAATTTAGATGCGATGACATTTATTGAAGTTAAAAATTTGTCAAAAACTTTTGATCAATTTTTAGCTAATGATTCTATATCTATGAATATAAAAAAAGGAGAGATCCATGCATTATTAGGAGAGAATGGTGCTGGAAAATCTACCTTAGTTAAATGTTTATACGGAGTTGTAAAACCTACTACTGGCCAAATTTTGATTAATGATAATCATGTAACAATTAATAATCCTAGAGAAGCACGAAGTTACGGCATTGGAATGGTTTTTCAACATTTTTCATTATTTCCAGCTCTAACTGTCTCTGAAAATATATTAATATCTCTTGATAAAAAAATAACAAAAAAACATTTAGAAGATAAAATTTCAATAACTGCTAAACAATGGGGCCTGCCAATTGAGCCTACAAAAAAAGTTTTAGACTTATCAGTTGGTGAGCAACAGAGAGTTGAAATTATTAGATGTTTATTGCAAAACCCAAAACTCCTTATAATGGACGAACCAACATCAGTATTATCACCACAAGAAATAAATCAATTATTTAAAGTATTAAGAAAATTAGCTAATTCAGGATGTAGTATTTTGTATATAAGTCACAAATTAAATGAAATTAAACAAATTGCTTCCAAGGTAACAATTCTGAGAAGTGGAAAAGTTATCTCTTCAACCGATACTTCTAAAATATCTACCACAAGTATGGCTGAAAAAATGATTGGTAAGAAAGTAAAAAAAATAACTAAAATTTCTAAAAATAATTTTTTAAATTCATCAACTGCTATTTCAATCAACAATTTAAATCGAAAAAAATTATCTCAATTTGGTACAGAATTAAAAAAAATAAGTTTCAATGTTAAATATGGTGAAATTCTTGGTATTGCTGGAGTTGCAGGGAATGGACAAGTAGAACTGATGAATGCATTAAGTGGTGAAACATTAGGAGATCCAGATGAAATTATTTTTGAAGATAAAAAAATTGGAAATACTAATATTAAATTCAGAAGAAGTTTAGGACTTGAGTTTGTTCCTGAAGAAAGAAATGGTCACGCAACAGTTCCTGATATAACTCTTACCGAAAATACTTTTTTAACCTTTTATAATNCTTATTCAAAAAATAATAATTTTCTTGATNATATATTGTTAAGTTCAAATATGTCATCAAATGACTCTATATCAATTATAAATGACAANGATGTAAGATGCCCATATTCAAATCCATTAGCTGATCAATTATCAGGAGGAAACTTACAAAAATTTATTGTTGGTAGATCATTAAAAGCTAATCCAAAAGTATTGATTATTTCACAACCAACATGGGGTGTTGATATTGGTGCTGCCAGTGAAATTAGAAGTAAACTTTTACTATTAGCTAAAGCAGGAAAAGCTATCATACTNATAAGTCAAGATTTAGATGAAATTTATGAAATNTCAAATAANATTTGTGTAATNAATAATGGATCNCTTTCAANACCAAAAANCACATCAAAAATNTCTGCTACGGATATTGGTATTTTNATGGGAATAAATTAGATNANNCTCTAAATGATAGAATTCACACCAAGAAAAATCCAATCAAGTTTTTGGACTATTTTGAGTCCTATAATTTCAATTACCATAACAATTCTAATTGGCTCATTAATTTTTAAAATTTTAAGTTATCCAGTTATAGAATCCTTATATCAAGTTTTTGTTTCTCCATTTTCTAGACCTGACAGAATTGCAGATATATTTGTTAAAGCTTGTCCACTTATTATTATTGGTCTTGGTTTGATATTTTGCTTTAAAGCAAANATTTGGAACATCGGAGCAGAGGGTCAATTTATTCTCGGAGCTTTATGCGCAGGATCATTTGCATTACTATTTCCTGAGACAAAAACTTACACTTTAATATTTTCAATGTTTATAATCGGTTTTTTAGGTGGTGCAATTTGGGCATCAATACCTGCAATTTTAAAGGTAAGATTAAATGTAAATGAGATTTTAGTAAGTTTAATGCTTGTTTACGTCGCAATGTTATTTATTGATTTTGTTGTTAGAGGCCCTTTACGTGATCCAATGAGTTTTGGCTTTCCTTTATCTAAAGTTTATCCTGATGGGGCAATAATTAGTAAAGTAGACTTTCCGTTTATTGGTTTCTTAGGTCAGTTTCATTATGGTATTTTTATTATTTTAATTTTATGCCCATTAATTTGGTTCTTCATCAATAAAACTTTACCAGGATTTCAAATAAAAATCTTTGGTTCATCTACAAGAGCCTCGGAATTTGCAGGGTTTAATAAAAATAAAATAACTTTTTATGTTTTACTTATATCTGGTGGATTATCCGGTGTTGCAGGAGTAATAGAGGTTTCTGCTAATATGGGAAGACTTCAACCAGAAGTATCTTTTGGATATGGCTTTACAGCAATAATTGTTGCCTTTTTAGGCCGTTTAAACCCATATGGAGTTGTTATTGCAGGTATTATAATNGCAACAGCAAAACTTGGAGCCGACAATGCTCAAATGGTTTTAGGAATTCCAAAAGTAGTTACTGGTATTTTTGAAGGTATGTTATTATTTTTTCTTCTCGCTGGTGAGACTATTCAAAAATATAAAATATCTATTAGGAAAGATAACTAATGGAAAACTTATTAATTACAATACTTCTAACATCAATACCAATTTTACTAGCAGGATTGGGAGAACTTGTAACTGAAAAAAGTGGTGTTTTAAATCTTGGAGTTGAAGGAATGATGTTATGTGGAGCAGTTGCTGCACTTGGATCTGTTTTAATTTTTGGTAATCCATACATTGGTATTTTATTTGGAGCTGTTGCCGGAATATTAATAAGTACAGTGTTTTCTTTTTTTACGATAACTCTCATGACGAATCAAGTTGCTACAGGACTAGGTCTTACTATTTTTGCCACAGCTTTAACAGGTTTAATTGGTGAACCTTTTGTTGGAAAAACAGCAGCTTCACTGCCTAAATTAGAAATTATTTTTCTATCTGATATACCTTATTTAGGTAAAATTTTGTTCTCTAATGATATACTTGTGTACTTTGCAATATTTTTAATATTTTTTATCCATTTTGGGTTTCAAAATACAAAAATAGGTATCATTATAAGAGCTGTNGGNGACAANCATGATAGCGCACATTCTATTGGTTACTCTGTAAANNTAGTGAGATGGATNAGTACTTCATTTGGTGGTATGTGTGCTGGAATGGGTGGTGCTTANATACCATTNGCATTGACACCACATTGGTCTGAAGGAATGACTGCAGGGAAAGGTTGGATAGCACTAGCTTTGGTCGTATTTGCTTCTTGGATGCCTATAAGGTTATTGATTGGCGCATTAATATTTGGTGGTATAACAATTTTACAATTCGTTGCTCAAGCAAGAGGTTGGGATGTTCCATCACAATTTTTAAACATGTTACCTTATCTTGCAACTATTTTAGCCTTAGCTTTAATATCATTTAAATTAAGACATAATAATTATGCCCCAGCTTGCCTAGGAAAACATTTTTTAGGCAATAAATAATAAAAATTTATCCTAAATTAAAAAATCATTGTTTAATTAAATTTAAACCTTAAGATTAAAATTTTATGGAGTCGAAAATGTATAAGAATTTTTTAAAAATTATAACTTTTTTAAGTATTCTTGTTTCACCTTTTTTATTTACTTCAGCATATGCAAAAACTAAAGTAGGNTTTGTTTATTTAACAACTCCAGGAGATCATGGTTGGACTTATGCGCATGAACTAGGTAAACAGATGGTTAAAAAGGAGTTTGGAAACGATGTTGAAATTAGCATTGTAGAGAATGTTCCTGAAGGACCTGATGCAACAAGAGTNATTAGAGAATTAGCAAAACAAGGTAATCAAATAATCTTCACAACNTCTTTTGGTTATATGGAGCCAACTTTAAAAGTTGCTAAAGAATTTCCAAATGTAAAATTTGAACATATGACAGGCTACAAAAGAACAAAAAATGTAGCTACTGGAAATATACGATTTTATGAAGGTAGATACGTCCAAGGTGTTGTTGCTGGATTAATGACAAAAACAAATAAAATTGGTTATATCGGTGCTTATCCAATATCAGAAGTAATTATGGGAATTAATGCATTTGCTCAAGGATTAAGATCAGTTAATAAAAAAGCTACAATTTCAGTAATATGGGCTAATACTTGGTATGATCCTGTAAAAGAAGCTGATGCAGCTAAAGTTCACATAGCAGAGGGTGCTGATATTTTAGCACAACATACAGATTCACCAGCTATGCTTCAAATTGCTGAGAAAAATGGTGCATTAGGTTTTGGACAATCTACTGATATGGGTGCTTTTGCTCCAAAAGCTCAATTATTTGCTTCAGTAAACAATTGGGGACCTTATTATATTAAGAAAATAAAGCAATTAAAAGATGGTAAGTGGAATACTGGAGATGGCCCTGATCACTGGGCAGGTAACACATGGGGTGGATTGTCTACAAACATGTTAACATTATCAAGTTTTTCTAATATGCCGTCTGACGTTGCCAAAAAAGCACAAGAAGCTCATGATGGAATTAAAAGTGGAAAATTAAAGATTTTTGCAGGTCCATTAAAAACTAATGATGGTAAAGAAATTATTGGTGCTGGAAAAACTTTAGATGATGGTGCCTTATGGGGTATGAATTATTACCTTGAAGGTGTTACAGGTAAAGTTCCAAAATAAGGATAAAATTAAGCAAGCGATGTTNATTCCATCGCTTGCCTCTTTTAAAAAGTGAAATATTTATTTTTTGTTATATTNAGCTTACTTTTCAATAGTCCCTTACATGCAAAAAAATTAATAATTTCAGAAATTAAAAATAAAATTGAAAACGTAGATATTTACGGCAACAAATTTATTTTGAATAAAAATTATATAATCAAAAATGGTGACTTTTTTAAAAGTAAAAATCAAAATTCATATTTTGTATTTGATAATATTAAAATTTGTTTAGCTAAAAATAGCTCAATTAAATTTAGAGAAATTAAGAATAAAAATGTTATTTTGGAACATATAAGGGGTAACTTATTAGTAAATAAAATTAAAAATAAAAGTTTAAAAATTGAAATTAGCATATACAAGAAGTTTATTCTTGATGTCAAAGGTAAAGTTTACATAAATCAGTTTGATAAAAACAAATTTATACTTAGAAGTTTTTTTGGTTTAAGTTACAAACNATTTTATTCTAAGAAAATATTTAAATTAAAAAAAAATACCACATATAAATATTCCGAAGAACTTAAAGAAACTATGGCAAGTAATATTTTAGATGATTCACTAATAATTAATTGTCTAACAAACAAAAAAATTATTGATACTAATAAAGATTATTCATTCACGTGCATACAAAATGGAAAAAGATTAGTTTGTGGTTATAAATAAAATTTAATTCCAAAATCAAAAAATATTTTTAAAGATATAAATCCTAATAATATTAAAATGAGTTTATCAAACAACTCTACAGAAAAACTTTTAGCAATTTTATTTCCTATAGGCATACTAATAATTAATATACCAGTACAAATGAGACTGATCAAAAATATTTCAAAAGTCATAAATTCATAATGAATTAAAGCAGGAGCTTGAAATACTGACATCATCATAAAATACACTGATATAGTCGGGATAAATGTTTTTCTTTCTAGTTTAAAAGAGTTTAAAAATGTTATCGATATAGGTGCCGAAATTCCAGCTGCACCTTGAAAAATTCCTCCAAAAAAACCAAAAGGAAAAAAAAGGTTTTTTGATTTTTTATATTCTAATTTCCATGTTGGAACAAAAAACTTAAATGAGATAAAAATTATTACTATGATACCAACACCAAACGAAAGGATATCAAGAGATAAATTAGCAAGAAAAATTGTTCCCAAAAATGCACCTCCACCTCCACCCAAAGCAAAAGAAAATGTAGCGAACAAAGGCAATATAGATTTTCTAAAATGATAAAGCTGCTGAATGTTAGATAAAAAATTTGGAACAACCATTAATACAACAGCCAACCTAACATCATAAAATGCAGATATAACTGGAATAGTTATGATTGGTGCACCTGCACCAGTTGCACCTTTTAATACTCCAGCCAAAATAAAAGAAGCTATAATGATTATGTAATAGGAATAATTATCTAAAGCCAAAATTTACTCATAATTAATCTCTGAGAGCTTCTTTCCAACTATTTCAACGAAAAACCTTAAATCTGTGCCAATAGTAGCTAGATCAAAACCTTCTTGAAATTTTTGATTTAAATAATTTGGAGAAAGACAATGAATCCCTATTTTTTTATTATTTTTCTTACATGCTATTTTTATTTTTTCAATAGCATTAATCATTACTTCTTCTGTTCTATCTAAACCAGGTTTTAATCCCAATGAAACACTTAAATCAGAAGGGCCAATATAAACCCCAGACAAATCCTCTACTGATGAAATTTTTTCAACATTATCTAGTCCTTCCTCTGTTTCTATCATAGCAAGAGTAATGATATGTTCGTTTGCTTCATCATGATAATTAGAACCATGAATTAAAGCAGCTCTGGTAGGACCTGAACTTCTAAACCCNTGAGGAACATATTTTGTTGTTTGGACAAATTGCTTGCAGTCATTTTCATTATTAATCATTGGACAAATAATTCCAAGAAATCCTGCATCTAGAAGTTTCATAATTATACCTGGTTCATTCCAAGGCACTCTAGCTAAAGGAGTTATTTCTCCAGAGCCCATAGATTGAATCATATTTAGTGCCTGTTGATAATCTACAAGTCCATGTTGTAAATCTACAGTCAATGAATGAAAATTATTTAAAGACATAATTTCAGTGGTTACAGTAGACGGTATTGAGCACCATCCATTTACTACNCTTTTATTTTGATCCCATCGTTTTTTTAAACTTAATTTTTTCATTACATACCTATTTCTTTGTTATTAACAACAACTGATTGATTTATTTTATCATCTAAAACATCTAGAACATTTTGAACAGTTTCTGTTGCCATTCTTACAGTTGATTCTACTGTCACACCAGCGATATGAGGTGATAAAATTACATTATTTAATTTAAATAAAGGATTAGATGAGGGTGTTGGCTCAACATCAAAAACATCTAAACCGGCTCCAGATATGTTCTCATTTTTAAGAGCTTCATATAAATCTTCTTCATTTAAAATGCCACCTCTTGCACAATTAATAATAAATGAACTTTTTTTCATAAGATTAAATTCTTTTTTTGTGAATAAATNTGTAGTTTCATCATTCTTTGGACAATGAAGAGTAACTGCATCCATCTTTTGTAAATTCTCACTAATATTGTCAACTGGAATAGCACCTGAGATCTTGACCTTCTCTTTTTCAACGTATGGATCATAAACATAGACATTCATGTCAAAAGCCAATGCTCTTTTTACAAAGTTTGATCCAATTCTGCCAAAACCTATAACTAAAATATTTTTTTGTGCTAAATCCCAAGCTTTAACATCCCATCTATTTGTCCAATCACCCTTTCTTGTAAAATCATCGTAATAAAATACATTTTTGCTTAAGGCTAATAAAAAAAACATTGCTTGTTCTGCAACTGAAATCATATTTGAATGTGCAGCAATAGTAAGTGGAATTTTTTTATTATTTAGTGACACTAAATCAATTGAATCATAACCTACACCATGTCTAGA
>FUFK010064977.1_pt1 | contig 15517 bp, 22 predicted proteins | sample 1021851 | NCBI WGS metagenome assembly FUFK01 (sample SAMEA51879418, study PRJEB19060) | metagenome | reverse complement strand
ACGTCAGCAGCAATTGCTGCGGAAGCACTTGAATCTTTTACCACAGTCCAATCATTTGTGTTATCTAAAGCAACACCTGTAAAATCGTCCATATAAACGACATAATCAGGATTTTTATCTATTGGTAGGTTTTCAAACCACTTTCTTTGACCGTCTTTTCCTGCGAAAAGGACTGGTCCAGTAAAATGTACAGCCATGTCTAATCTCCTGTCTTGGCTATTGTCAATCACACCATGCGATTGTCAGAAGTTAATATTGGGACTATACAATAAAAAACAAAAGGCGACAAGTGTCGCCTTTTATTATTTTTAAATTAAGCTCCTGGTGTTCCGAAAACACATCTCCAGTCAGATACACCAAAGGAGTATCTTTCTCTAGCTTTAAATCGCATGTTAGAGGTATCGAAATCCCCTTCCATTGCTGTTTTAATAGGTGATCTATTAAAGTATTTAAAACCATTTGGAGCGTCTGTCTTAATAAAGAAAGCGTCAGTATCAGTTAAAAANTGATTTACTACCGCTCCCTCTGGAAGCATACCCATGCTCTTATTAGCATTGATATCGTTGTCAGCAGTACCAGGACGAAGATTAGAGTTAATAACTCTCTCCGCAATAAACTGAAGTTCTTTTGGAATAATCAGTTTCATACCACGTACAGCGATTTTCAAACCACGCTCGTCTGTTAGACCCGCTATGTCAATAAGCATTTGCTCTAAAGAAGTCTCGTTCAGATCGGCTGCTGTTGAAAGCAAGTTTCTCTGATTACCTGATATTGCAGGGTGAGAAGAAGAACAAAGAGCAGCCCCGTCACCNACTGGTGAGGTTGTACTAAACGCATTGTTTAAAATAGCTGCTGCCTTTATTTGCTTAGTTTGAGACATGGATCTAGCCAAAGCTTTTGTATATCTGGAAGCAAGACGATCATAAAGATTATCTTCAATAGCCTCTTCAGTAATACTGAAAGCAAGAGCAATAGTTTCATGTGTATAACGTGCAGTAAAGGTTTCTTGAGCATCGTCAAAAGAGATGGCGGAGCCCTCTGCCTTGACAGGTGCAGTCCCGAAACCAGAAAGCATTACTTCTTCTTCGAAGGCTCTGTCAGAAGCTTCTTCGTCGTAGATTTCTGCATGTTCTGCATCGTAACGATCATACTCAAGACCAAATAAAGCATTAAGTCCAGGTTCAAGCTCTTTCGCTAGTTGTGCGCGAGATATAGCCATATTTCATACCCTCCTTATATGCCTGTCGAAGTCGCAGTGGTCTGCGAATCAAATCGACTGGTCGGTGCATTGAAATGAGCATTGAGTCGAACAATAAGAGGTATACCCGCAGCAGTGAAATCACTGTTTGCTTCATCATCCATTATTCCCACAATTCTCAACGGAAGCGTTGCTGTTGTTGCAATTGAACTAACAGATAAAGCACCATTTGCTCTTCCCGTATCAGTTGAACCTGTACGAGCAGAAGTGCCTAAAGAAGCATTAGCAAAGACCGCAGTCAAAGCTGTTGCTCTATCGGTTAGTGTTGCGTCAGAAGCAACTTTAAATAACTGATTAGGATTATCAGCTACAAACGCTTTTACAGGGTGATTTGTATCGACGCTTACGCTGTTAGATCCAGGCCAGTAGTTTAAAAATGTTGTTTTCTTTGTCGTTGAGTCAACGTACTCAACTCCCATCAGAACACCTAATGCCTGTGTAGTGCCACCACTTGTAGCACCTGCTTGGTCAATTACCCCTGCTGAGGTTGGTACTACGATAGCACCATTGAACAAAGCATTAGTATTGTTAGAGGCAATCTCATACTGGGTTGTTCCAGTTGAGTTTGTAGCGCTTCCAACAAGCCCGATAGGACGAAGACCAAAGGCTGTTTCTTGATTAGCCATGTTTTAGACCTCCTAAGTCCTAAAAGGCAGTCCTATTTTGGACCACCAAAAGTTACACGTGACTGACGATCAGGTTTATTAATCGTCATGGTTGAATGTTGATTTTCACGCATAAGATCCGCATCCACTGCTTCCATTTGATCGCTACTCTTTCTTCTAAAGTAGTCCTCTCTTTCTTTCACAGTTTCCTCTGGTATCCTAGCCAAAATCAGACCACCTACGCCAAATACACCTTCGTATTTACCTGAATTGACGATTGGAAGCTCAAAATCAGGATATTCGTCTGCTCTCACAGGTTCCCATCCTTCTCTTAGTCTTGCACTCATATTCTTTGAGTCATCAAAACCTCTAGCTTCCGTTCTAATCCAACGGTGTTTAAAACCAGTTGGAGCAGGCGGTGCATCTAACATAGAGGGAGGAGCCCACGGCTTACGCACAGCCGTCTTCTCTCTCGTTAAGTTCGCGCGAGGAGTCCTCTTAATTTCAGAATTATTAGTGTTATCGTTCATTTTAATTACTCCTTCACGTATTTCGCGTATTCTTCAAGTGGCACTCCCAACTTCTTTGCTATTGCAACTTGGCTAGGGGAGAGTCTAACCTTTCTATTTGTGCGTCCAGTAGTGCGTGATACAGAAGCAACCGTTTGGACGGGACGTTTACTTCCTCCGTTTAACCTCTGCGGAAATGTTTCCGCCATTTGTCGATCAAGTTCATTATAGTACTCATCTGTCTGCGGGTCAAATCCTTCTTGCTCAACTAATTTTTTATGTATACCAAAAGCTGCGTAAGTCATAGCCTCATCTTGACCAAACCACTCATTTTTTGTAGCCCATTGCTCTGCTTTTGGGTCTGGTCTTCTTGGCTGTTGAGCAACTTGTTGTTGCTGTACAGGCTGTTGAGCCATCATTTGTTCTTGTTTTCTTTGCCTTTCCTGTTGCATTTTTGCTTGGTTGGCTCTGTCATTTTCAATAGCTAATGCCGTAATTTTGCGTTGCGCTTCTACAACAGCTTTTGAATCAGAAAGCTCCATTGCCTTTTCTAATTCTTTTTCAGCCTCAGCTATTTGAGAAGCTACTCTTGTCGAATATTCAGAAACATAATGCTGATCTAAACTATTCAATCTATTTTTTATGTTGTCATTTTCACTTTTGACGTTTTGAGCATATTTAATAGCTTCTTGCTCTCGTCTTTCCGCTTCACGCATTTTACGTGTCAGCTTATCAATTCTTTTTTGTGTAGCACTTTCTGCTTTATCAAACTGATCTTCTTTTACGTCATCCGTTTGTGGCTCTAAGGCTAATTCTTTCTGTTCAGGTTCTTTAACCTCAACCTCTGTATCATTCTGCTCTACTACATCTAAGGGTACTTGATCTTCTTTTTCTGCCATTGTTACTTCCTAAAAATTTAATATGTCTTCTGGATCTGCTATAGTTGATAGAATTTCGTCATCATTCAAAATTCTAACTTCACCGCCTTCTATAAAAAAGCGAGAACCTGCGTATCGGGCAAACATAACCCAATCTTTTTCTTTACACCAAGGGCCTGTTGGAAATTTTTCTTTATCTTTATAAGCTANATCACCTATTTTAAGNACGTAACCAACCTGTGTAGAAACATTNTGTTGATCTACAACCTGATCGGGCAACACTACACCGCCCTCAGTTTTTCCTTTACCCTTATGTGGAAGTATCAAAATTCGCCAACCTGTTGGTTTTGGCATTCTTTCTAACAAACTTTCGTTGTCTTCTTTAGTCATCGACTTGCTCCTGTTTATCTAGCAGGCTCTTGAGTTCCTGTTCAATGTGTTCAAGGCTTTTTAAGCCCCCGATTATTTCTCTATAATGCTCCATATTCTTGACTTCACCAAAAATCAGTGCATCTTGAAGTATGTTGCGTCTTTCTCTTATAACACGAAAAATCGCTTCTGCAAGATAAATCTCAGTCATTCCTATAAAACCTTATATATTTATACAACAAGCTCGAAATGAACTGCATCTATAAATGGGCGTCTACCTTCCGAGCGTCTTAAATCAATATAGGAGTTCATGGCCTCTTCCATCGTGCCATCCCAATCTCTTATATCGGGTATATGCCATGCTGCACCCCATCGTAATCCTACGTTATTGTTTCTGGCAGCTTGAGCCATTGCGTCAGCAATATCGTCATACAGATTCAAAGCCCAAGATCCTTTCGAGCCAACATAAGCCATAAGATCTACAGCATGGCCTGTAAGGTGTTTCGATTTCATGGTTTTACTGGCGCCAGATTCAAAAAGTTCTTTTTGTTCGGCCTCCGTCCTCAAACCATAATAAACTCCAAAATCCACCTTAGAAAGACCTATGGCATCTTGGGTTATATAAACTAAATCGTCGTTTACACCTTTTAGTTTATCTAATGATCTTTGCGATAATTTAAACGTCATAATCGGCTCCTTTTAACTCTTCTGGGATGATATTTAATTCTTTCAACAGGCATCCTTCTTTGCCCCATATATCTTTGTTTGTAACGTAAAATGGTGATTTTACCATTTTTTACAACTCCAGTATCTTGCNGTAAGTTTGCTTGGCGGGTCCGTGTCACACTTATGTCTTGCTCTAAAAGATTTACGACGATCTGGGCTACTCTTTTTTATTTTCATGTTAGGATCGCCATACCTGATTAATTTAACTTGGTCCCCTTGTTTTGCTAATACAGCAAATTTTTTATTTTTTCCAGGCGTTCTTTTGGGTTTGTTATACCCTGAAAACCTTTCACCTCTGTATGTTATAGACATAATATACTCCTAAGCACTTACAGAACCTTTGGTTTTTTTCCTGCGATCAGCCATGATTACACCACAGCCTCTAGCAACAATACCACCGTTTTTATAGTTGTTTCTAAACGGTCGTTTGGCTTTAGTATACTCTATTGCACCACCGTCTTTAGCAAATTTTACTTCTGCTTTTTTCGTGTTTTTAACGACGGTCTGCCCCTTTTTGCCTGCTGCTTTCTTTTTGCGGGCGGTTTTTGCTCTTTCTTCTTTGGAGAGACTTCTCGCTTTCGCCAAAGGAAGACACCTGTCAGGATTTTTTTTATCCTTTGAAGTACCGCAAGGACCTTTAATTTCACCATCTGTTCCTATCCTTACCCATTTTTGTTTAACCCATTCTTTTAATTCACCCATTACCTACCCTTTCTTTTACCACCTTTTGCTTTTTTTGCATAGTTCGGATCTTTACAATATTTTGAAGCAGCCAAGTTAGCATAAGCAGAGGGGTAGGTATCAAAAGTTCTTTTAGCCCAAGCTTTACCNTCTGGACAAATTTTACTTCCTTTTGATTTTTTTGATGCTGAACCACCATTTCTAAAATAAGTTAATCCCCTTGGGGTAGCCTGTCTTCTCATTTTGTCAGTCCTTTCTGCTTTTCATACGTTCTTAATCCTCCGATTCCCAAAAGTCCTCCAAGAACGGTAAGAAGTGTATTCATGTTAAAACTTGGCAAATCAGGTATAATTATGCCCGTCAATGCGACTATAAAAATAATAACAGGCTGAATAATAAAGTGATAGCAAAAAGCAANCCCACAGACCCAACCAACGAAAGGACGCCAACCACCTTTAAAAAGGCTACCAGAAGCAGCCTCTTCCTTATTAATTGCCATTTGTGCGAGTTGTTGCTCATGGGCTAATTTATCAGCCATAGTAGCTAATTCGTGGGCTAATTTGGCTTTTTGATCTTTGTCCTCTATAACTTTGTCTAATAATTTAGTAGCAGGCTCTATAAGTGTAGTTAACAAACTCATATTTTTTTACCTANATCTATTTTTATTTTTTGACATAACGGTATTGCATAATAAACTACAGGATTTTCAGAAAGGTATTTTACTTGAATATTNCCACTTTTAAAACAATTTATTTCAGTTTCGTGCATTTTTTCAATATCCATCATAATATTACAAGTATCTGCAAAGGGAGATGAACATACTAAAACCATTGATAACCACATTATTTTTNAACACTCATTTCTTNTTCTTGCTCTGCATAGGANTTAGCTTCCATNGATTTATCTTTATAAGTAGCAGCTATGGTAAAATTAACACTAAAAGATCTTCTTTCNCCTTTTGTTTTAAANGGATAGACACAATGATGCAAATGAGCAGGAAAAACATAAAAATCTCCTATTTGTGGTTTAGCTAAAAAATTTGAACCCGTGTGATTGGCTGCATGACCATAAACAAATTGTATATGCCCATTGGCAGGATGGTGATCTTTGTAATCCTCTTCCCACTCTTTTTCTATGCCTTCAGGTAACTTTAAATATCCCACACAAGAAAGATAGGAACCTAAATGAACATGAATAGGATTATATTCATTTTCAAACTGACGAACAAACCATCCACTTGTTACATCTATTCTATAATCAAAAATGTCAGGTTGAATATTTCTTTTACCCAAAGACGTATACAATTCAGCGTGACTTTGATATTTCATCAAGTAAGGACCCATTTCTTTTGCCCAAATCTGGTCTAATTCTTTTGTAAATTTTAATTCTTGTGAAACCTTGCCGACAAGATTGGGCGACCAATCTTCCATATTTTCGTCCATAGCATCGTTAAGTTTATCTACAAAACTAGGGGACATTTTCTTGTATCCAATAATAGGACTAAATGGTGCAAAGATTTCTTCATCTTCTTTTGGTGTATATATATTTGCCATTTTTTATCAGAACCTCCATACTGATTTGTTATGAGAAGACTATAGATAAAATATGGGATTATGGCAAGTTAACTATTTTTTTCTTCTTTCGTAAAAAATGTGGTTTCCTACAACCTTAATCTTTTTTACGTCGGACAACCAGTATGGCTTTACAGAAGTATTATGATAAAATAAAGCGTCTGACCCAACTACTCTAATATATTGTCCCTCTTCTAAATATCTCTTAGCTATATCTAAAGATTTACGAAACGCCTTTTTTTCGTAAGGAACATCTGATTTTCCATCACAGGTCCAACTAAATGCACACGATTTTTTACCTTTCTGGTAAACAACCTTACAGACGTCATTGGGGTAATACTTTGATTCAACTCTGTTTATCGTCACCTCTGCGACGGCAAACTGCCCTGCTAAGGATTCGTTTCGCGCTTCGAAATAAATATTCAAAGCTAAACACACTAATGCGGTAGCAACCATGTAACCTCATGTCTTTTTATTCTCTCTTCTAAGTTGNTCTTTGGCTTTTTTAAAAACACTAACAACCTGATTCTTGTTCATTACTTTAGCCCTTTGCTCGCCAACTGTCAAAATTTGTATTTTTCTAGCAAAAGGTTTTCTTATTTTACGTACTCTTGCAACAGTATTTTTTGCATCAGCTACCGTTGCAAATTTAAGTGGAACCGTATCTTTCGGGTTTTCATCTGTATAAAGTCTTCTACCAGATCCTTTAGGTTTTTTTCCTGTTCCTACTTTTGGGTCCTTTTCCATTACCAATAATACCTTTTAAAGTTTTAGCTTGACCTGCATGGGTTTTGGACGCTTTAGTCAAACCCTTAACAACCTTATTAATCTTCTGTTTATTTCTTGCAGATACCATATTAGTCCCTATTCTTTTCTCACACTTATGTCATTATTTCTTTTACTATAAGCAGTAGCACCCATAAATACAGATACAACAGCAGCCTGACTTACAAAAAAGGTGTTTAGAAAACCAGAAAGTTGATTAACTCTATCCACCTCTATGATAGGCGTCATCATAGCCACTACAAATAATACCATCGAAGCCATAGCAACCCAAGCCATCATTCGTTGTTGATCTTGCATTTTATCAAGGTTCTCATTCATATTTCTTTGGTGTTCAAGCTGGGCTACTTTATGAGCCATAGCCATTTCTCCATCGCTGATCTCACCATCATTATCAAGATCAAACTTTTCGTACTGAGAACCTTTTTGTANTTTTTTCTGTGTCATCCTNTTANTANGGCTCCATAACCACGTAAAGCTGCNCCNGCTCCTTTGGGTTTCTTACGAGCCACGGTTCTTGTATTGTTTACAGCGCCACCNAAACTCATTTTNCTATCAATTTGAAGTTTTTTAAGTATAGGATCTTTTCCTACGCCTTTAAAATATTTAATAATTGCCTCTTCTTTAGAAAGATTTGGTTGTTCTTTCATAAGTTTTTCAATCATAAAGATAGTTCGAGCGTCATTAAACCCTCGTTTAAAAACAGGTATAGCTACTTCTTTTTCACCCTTTTTCTTTTTTCTATCTTTTTTTTCTTTTTTATCTTCTTTTGTAAAAGCCATTTAGTTCTCCTTACTTAATCAATATCCAACTTGGTGGAAAGAAAGTTGCATGTGCGTAAGCCATTAAAACAATAATTATTAAAATGAAGCTTTTAATGTCCATTGTCAATATTAAACAGCGCTTGGTCGGCAAATGCCACTACACCAATAACTGCACCGAGTAATAAAGCAAGGACGGCAGCCCCAATTACAAAATAACTTAAAAACTCCATAAGTTCTTCTTTTTGTTTGTTTTTTACTCTTATTCTTTCTTTTTGCTCTTCTTTGGCAGCTTCTATTCTCTTGTTACGTTCTGTTAAAATAGCTTGCCACGTGCCATGTCCAAACCTCTGATCTACCAAAACTGAGATATTATATAGCTCCTCTGCGGCTAATTTTGCGTCTATTATCTCTGTCGCAACAGACTTTACACCAAATTGTTCCTTAATGGACATGCCATCTTTTCGGCTTCGCTTTTTATCAACTTCTTTTTTACCCTCAAACAAATCATCTATCTGTTGGGCTATTTCAGATATATCCTTGGCTGTACCTATGTTTTCCTTAATAAACGCAACACTTTGTTTAACAAGTTGTATGCCTGCTACTACATCACCTAAAACCATAAAAAACTACTCCATCCTCAGTAGAATACTCTACCAGATTAAGTAATACGCTAAAAGCTTATTTTAAACTTGATTTTTAAGGGGATTAAATGGATCAAACTGAGCCATAATTTCCTCAAAGGTTTGAGGCTGTGGCTGTTGACCCCCTGTAAAGGGTGCTAATGAGTCATATATTGTCAAGTTCTGGTCTCCAAACCTTGAAGAAAAAGGACTTGTTGCAAGTTGTTGTACATCAAACAAAGATGGTGAAGCATCAAAAGGATTTGCATAAGGGGACGGTACATTTTCAGGTCTTTGAAAGGGATTAGCGGGCGTAGTAGGTACAGGTTGTATAGGAGCTACTTGTGGAGTTACCGACGGGGTAGGAACCACGGTTGGTGGCACAACGGGGGTTGGTGTCGGTGTTGGAGTTGGAGTCGGGGTTGGTGTCGGTGTAGGATCAGGTTGTGTTTCTGGAGTATATCCATACCCCTCTACAATTCCCATTTGTAAAGCTTTTGCAGCATCGTTTGCGATTAGTGGTTGAAACTTTCCTTCCGCATCTGTGTAACCCACAAGAATAGTTCCATCAACATTCTTACCTTGTAATACTTGATCGTATATACTGGTATCATGCACACTTGGGTCTAAAGTTTTGTTAAGTTCCGTGCCCATAAAATAGTCTGCACGAACATCACCTCTACCACGTATGTAATCACCAAAACCCGCAGCGCCCTCATTACCTTTAGCTATTGCTCTTTTGTAATCAGCTTGATACTTGCTTCTTCTTTCTTCATCATCACCGCCTGCCATGTTTGCCGTATCTGTAAAACCTTGAACAGCTTGTCGGTCTGCAAAAGTTAAATCATTAAACGCAGCCCTTAACTCTGCATCACCTGGATCTCCACCCATAGCTGTAGTTTTTAAATCACTAAGACTTAAAATATTACCATAGCCAGTCACATTGTCTTTTAATCCTGTTTTTGCTAATGCTTCTTTATAAGCACTTACTTTATCTGGATCAGAGGTAAACTCCATTTGACTTGGAGATTGACCTGAAGATAAAAATTCTCCAACTTTCTTTGCACCTGATACCACGCTATCATATATCTTTTTTAATGGATTACCTCCATTTTCCATGTATACAACCCCACCGTCTTCCATGCTTCTGGCAAAAGGATTTTGTGTGGCGGCCATCGAAGGCGAAGCCATTGTAGCGGGCATGGGTTGTGCAACAGGTCTAGCCATAGATTGCGTTTGAGCTTGAACCTGTGGATTAAAAGCTTGAGATCCAAAAGGCGCTAAGTTTTGTTTGGCTCTTGCTTTTTTTTGGTCAGAAATATCTAAAACATCCCTTACATCTACCGTGCCATCCTCATTTACATCATATTGTTTCATAAAAGTTGGCGTCATTTTGGTGTTTCCCACAGATAAGTCTAAAGCTTGCTGAACATTAAGACGATCAAAGTTTCTTTGACCCTGCCCTATTGTTTGTGGTTGAGCGGGGGCTGTTGTTGGTAATGGCTGTCCAATAGGTCTAGCCATTGAAGGTGTTTGAATCTGAGTTTGTTGAGACATAGGAGTGACCATAGGCATATTCATATCAGCAAACTGCATACCCGATGCCTTCATTTGATTTTGATTATTCTGAATAATTTGCTGATCTATCAAACTAATATTACCGTCATTATTAACGTCGTATTGAGATAATAAAGCGGGCGTCTGCTCTACATTACCCACAACCATTTCACTCACCAACTGTGGATTTAAGTTACTAAATCTAAAAGGATCGTATTGAGACATTATCGTGCCCTCTGCTTCATCATTTCTCTTTCTCTAGCAGCAGCAATTCTGGCGGCTGTTTGTTTTTCCTGACTGCTAATCTTTTCATTAAACTGACGCTGACGTTCTTGAAGTGTTTGCTGATCCAACGCCAACTCTGCTTGATCCTGTTGAGCATCTTGCTGTGACTCCTGAGCCCTAAGTTCTAATTCTTTCTCTTTTAATTGTACCAGAGGATCAGGTCCTTGACCAGACATTTGTTGAGAAAGATCTTTTACGCTTTGTAAGCCCTGTGCCACAAACTGTGCAGTTAGGCCCTCTATGGCAAGCATTTCTTCATCTGTAGCCTGCTGTCCACCCTTTTGCTGTACTTGCTGTAGATAGGCAACCGCTGCTTGCTCTCTAGCCCCGATTTTTACGTGTTCCAGTATGTGCTTTTGTAAAGCCATAGCTACAGGAGGTAAATTGGCAACCATCGGTGTACTGCCAAAAATAAGGTGTGCTTGGATGTGTGCCTGATGATCCTGACCCTCAAAAGCTTTCAGGGGTAGTCCGTCCATGCTGTCAATATTCTCCTGTGCAGGGTCCGTGGGCTGTGGTTCCTCGTCAGGCATCGCTTTCATAATACGATCTATATCGCTCACGCCCAACGCTTCGTACATATCCCTGAATATTTCNTGTAGATTGTGTAGTTCAGGCGCTTGTGTAGCCAGTTGTAATTTCGTTTGTGCCAGTAAAATACGCTGTGCCTGACTAAANGTATTNGGATTAGAGACAGGAATAACATCCACNCGATTNTCAAAGTCAGACGCCATAATCGTGCTNTCCTCACCATAGACAGAATAAGGATATTCCTGTGGTAAAAACTCGCCCATCACACGGGATAGTATTTTAAACTCCATTTTCATAGCGTAGTGCAGTCTTTTATGAACAGCGCTCATCACCCGCGATCCCTGCTCCAACATAGCTATGGTTGTACCAACGGCTGCCTGTTGATTTCCGTCCCCAACTTTCATATCGGTAATCGTTGCAAACCTTTGTCCTGCCTGAACCACAAATCCCAACAGATTAAANAAAGTTCCGTCGGGACCNTTGAAAGGTAGCGGCATAAGGCTGTCACGAATAGCCCCACCTGGAGCGTCTACATCTCTAAACTCTCCTGGCTGAAGCGGATCTTCATCATCTCGAATACGCAGTCCNCGGGCCTTAAAACCCGCAGGGAGGTTTGATAACGTACCCGCGTCGATCAGTTGCCTCAGTGCCGCGGTGGCGGTTCGTGACAAGCCACCAATCGTATGAATCAAACCAAGCCCATAAAACCCGAACCCTGGTAAAAACTTATAATGCACGAAGTATTGTATCTTAGCCTTGGTCTTATCATCCTCTCTATAGTTTCTCCTGATGGACAAAACCTGCCCATTATCCTTTGATATCGACACAATATAAGGAACTTTAATCCCTGTTGCCTCTCCATCCTCTCCTGTTTCCTCAAAACCCTCTAAATCCAAGTCTGCATGGCACTCCAGTATGGTACAATCGTAGTCAATCTGGGAAGGTTCCGAACCATCAATCCGATCAATCTCTTTTTCCACAGAATTAAGCTCACCCTGAGCAGGAATAACGTCTATATCCAGATAAAAACCAGAAACCTGCTTTTTTCGTAGCTCATTCAGTGGCATTCTCAAAACTTGTGTGATATTCGGGCAAGTTTCCAAGTCAGATGTCTCGTAAGGCACGACTAACTGCTCCGCAGGCACAAATTTACTGACCGCTCGGTCCAAAACCTCGTCAAAATACACCTTTTTGAACGTACTACCCGCCAATGGCAGGTAAAATAGCATCTGATCCATGTCAGGTGTGTAATCTTCCATGACATTTGTCAAATAATAGTTCATAAATTGCTTGACACGCTCGGCTTGCTCCTGTTTTTCCCTCGTATCCTTGCCTAAAACGGCTGTTCTCACAGGACCACTGGACGGTAATAGCTCATTAAACGCCTGAGCTTGGAATTGTGTGGCAGCTTCTGCCAATAATGGGTGTACAACGCCCGANGCACCCCTGAAAGGCTCTGTTCTGTCCTCATAACTAAACCCTAAAAGCTCTAAACCGTTAGCATAAGTGTCTTCCCACTGCTGACGACTGGCTTTATTGGCATCAAATTCACTTAAAAGCTCACTGGCTACCCTCTGAAGCTCCCTATCGGACAAAACTTCCGCNAGATTTTCACCAAAAGCAGCCTCTGTTGCGTTCATATTGACAGGTTCGAAGTCCACGGTCACACCACCGTCGTCATCAGCCGTGATTTCAATGTCCATATTGTTGGCTTCGCCCTCAAACTGAATGACATTACTCTCTAATGCACCAGGAAGCTCTATTTCCATCTCTGCTTTGAGGTCTTCTTCGTCCATTTGGGACGGAACACCCGTGTCCATCAGGCTTCCAACAGGTCTTTTATCTTCTTCTGCCATTATTTGTTCCTTTTAATCAATGATTTATACCCACCTGTTTCAAAACGGTCATCTTTCCCTCTTGGAAAATAGACGTCGGGCCCCGTTGGCGGTGAAATAAACCGTCTTTCATCTGGATCTCTACCCATAATTATNTCTAATTGTTTGAATATAGCGTTATCGACCCTTTGAATCAACTCTCTTGGTGTAGCGTTTATACCTGCTTGTTTAAAAATATTAATGCCCACCGCATTATTGCGCTGATCCATACGCATGTCCCTAATACTACTTTCACCCTTTATCACATTCTGCATTTCTCTTAATTGTGCGAAGGGTCCAATGGTTTCTGGGCCATATTCCTGAGCTGCCATAGCAGAAGCAATCATGTGTTGTCTGGCATCGGCCAGTTCCTGTGTCGTGGGCAGATCCTCACGGCCTTCTGGTCGTTTCATCCGTAATTTTTCATCAACCTCTTTGTCAAAAGGAAAAGGAAACACGGCCATAGGATCGCCATCGTCCCCCTCGACAAACGTACCGTCAGGTCTTTTCAAAGGGATTGTTTTAGGATAACCAAAGTCCTCGTTTAAAACCTCAANAAAAGTACGGCTTGGTAAGACCATCTCACCGTCTACAATATCCTCACCATAAGTCGAATAGTATAAATCCTTCATCAAAGGATTGTCGCCTGCCTTTACCTGCTCCCTCGTAAAAAAACCGCCCTGTGATAAATCCTCTGCCCTTTGAGCTAAACCCGTGGTGTCCCCCTTTATAAAATCGCCCAAAACCGTAAAGATACCTTTTTCTTCTGTCAGCACCTCTCTGGCATCGGGATTGGGAACCGATTCGCCACCCCGTAACGTCGCTAAACCGCCCATGCCCGTGTTCACTCTTGATCTATCCATCGTATCCTTTCTAGTAATACGCCCTTACCTTAACAGAGTTTTCATCTTCATGCCAGTCATCTGTTGGTAATTGTATAAAATTTCCCTGTCGATATCTCATTAAAGCCTGTGTCATACTATCTACCAAGTCGTCATACTCCCCATTTGGAAAAGCAGCCACCTCCTCAATCAGTTCGTCCGCAAACCTCTTGTCAGGCGCCCACACCATCCCCGCTTCAAATAAAGGAGATACGCTATGTACCCTCGACACCTTATCATTTCCTTTACTCGGTGTAAAGTTTACAACAGGAATCCCTATGTTCCGTAGTTCGTGGGTCAAAGGCAACCCACTCGCCTTNGCCTCCACGATTACCGTGTCGGGGTCCCAAAACTTAAANTCCTCAAACGCNATCTGCTTTAACTCAGGAAACTCCCANCGNCCCTTCTTACTGTCCAACAAAATTAAATTNGGCGCACCCGACTCATTCGGATAAAACACACCCCATGTCGTNATCGCACTNAAGTCAGCCGTCTCCCTCTTACTAAAAGCCGTATCGTAGCTCTGTATCACATACTCAAGATTGGGCACAACCTCACTCTCCCACTTCTTCCACCACTCCCGCTTAATAATCGCATTCTCCTCACCCGTAGGATTTTGCTGATACTGGGCATTCCATTTGCTCAAAGGTATCGAAGCGCGGACNGCAGTCAAATCGTCCAAGCTCCAGAACTCAGGCCAACACGGTTTGCCATCCTCAAAAATCGCAGGTAACTCCACAACTTCCCACTGGTCCGCTAACGGGTCTTTAGCCATCGCCCGTATCAACTGACCCGTCATGTCCTTTTCCGACCATCTCGTTTGCACCAAAACAATACTACCCCCAGGTTGGAGTCTCTGTCGGGGGCCCCCAGTATACCAATCCCACGCATCGTCAAAACCACTATTGCTCATAGCCGTCTGCTCCGAATGCGGATCGTCAATAATCACCAAGTCACCACCACGGCCCGCCAAGTTCGAGCCCACACCCACAGCATAGTACATCCCTCCACTGCTCGTGTCCCACCGACCACTGGCTTTACTATCCGCAGCTAACTTAACACTTGGAAAGATCTCCTTGTACTCATCACTGTCAATCAGGTTCTTGGTCTTCCTGCCAAAGTTCACCGCCAGTTCCGTCGTGTGTGTCGCCTGAATAATCTTCATCTTCGGATTACGGCCCATCATCCACGCGGGAAACAAAAAGGAAGCAAACTCACTCTTCGTATGACGAGGCGCCATGTTGATAATCAAACGCTTCAACTCACCCTTGGCTACACGCTGAAGTTTNTCGGCAATGATAAAATGATGACGGCCCGCGATAAAGTCAGGCCAAAGGTTTTTAACAAAGGTCAAAAAATTTTCTTGGCATTCCTCGTTCTTTGTCAATTGCGCTAAACGCAGTTCGAGTTTCAGTTTTTTTTCCACGGTTAACGGGTCTTGTAAAGCAACCATATCGGGGCCCCTATATATGAGATTTTATACTCTATTATAAGACAGTTAATCTTAATATCAAATTATTATTAAATATTTGTGAAAAACTTGGCCCTTGCACACGTAGCGCACAGGCACGGGGCGGTGGTTTTTTTTTCGTTTTTTCTGATTTTTTTTCTACGTTTTTTGACCC
>FUFK010064465.1_pt1 | contig 15521 bp, 6 predicted proteins | sample 1021851 | NCBI WGS metagenome assembly FUFK01 (sample SAMEA51879418, study PRJEB19060) | metagenome | reverse complement strand
TTGGCAAATGACACAGCAAAAATGGTAGCAGGTTGGATGCTGTTAACCACCGTTACCTTAGTTTATGCTGCTGTTTGCATGGACGGCGAGGAACAAGCTAGACTAGCGCTTGTATTGGCTGGCCCAGTCTGGATTTGGTTTGTAGTGTGTATATCTCAAGGGCTAGAGTATACCTTGGGTAAGGAAACTATGACAATGAATTGGAAGGATAATCTTCCGCCATTATTGTTGTGGGGCTTACTAGCACTGAGTGGTTTACTTGGTTCAGGTTGGATTTAGAAAAACAAATTTGTTCATTTTGACCCTTAAACCGAAGACCATTGTTGGACGCGGCGCGATTATATAGGGGAGTTTAGTCGGCAAGATGCCCACGTCTGTGAGCATGGAGTTGAAATAATGCCGAAACCTTGGACATCACATCTCATTAGAGATGCACTTGGAGTCAAGAAGTGTAACGGTAGTATGGAGGCTGCGACCGAAGACCTACCTTTGGAAAAGGCAATTGAGGTTGCCAAGAAGAAGCACGGTGAAGGTCATCTGACCGGAGCGGACTTGAAAGCACAAACACGCGAAGTTATTGGAACCTGTGTGTCAATGCGAGTCAAGATCGACGGTCATTGGGCGAATGAGGCGCTCGCAATAATCAGTAAAGGAGATTGGGACGAGCGCTTTGTTTGAATAAATCACGGACCGCAGGAGAGGATAAAACCTCGTAGACTGCAGGGGTGAGGTAATATGGAAGAAAAAATTAACCAAGCAATAAAGGACGCACTGGAGCACGCTCCAGAAAGAAAATTCGTCGAATCTGTTGACATTTCGTTTACCATAAAGGATGTCGATTTGAAGAACCCAAACAATCGTATTAAGGAAGAAATCAGACTTCCATCGGGTCGCGGTAAAGAACTAAAAATCGCAATGTTTGCTGCTGGTGAGGCGGCAACTAAAGCCAAAGCTGCAGGTATTGATGTCATAACTCCACAAGAAATTGAAGATCTTGGTGGAAAGAAAGGCAAAGCCAAGAAGATTGCTAACTCATACGATTTCTTCCTATCAGAAGTCCCCCACATGGGCTTAATCGGCCGATACCTCGGTGTAGTCCTAGGTCCCAGAGGCAAAATGCCAAGACCAGTTCCGCCAACTCTAGATCCTTCGATTATCGCGGCAGGTCTAAAATCGACAGTTATTGTCAAGTCGGGCGACAAGATGACCTTCCATGCGGCAATTGGTACCGCCAAGCAAAGCCAACAAGAATTGTCTGCTAACGCTATGGAAATTTACAATCGGGTAATCTCCAAGTTAGAACGTGGCGTTGGTAACATCCGTTCACTCTACATCAAGACGTCAATGGGTCCAGCACAAAGAATTGAGGTGATCAATTGATTCCAAAAATAATGCCCTGGAAAAAGGATACTGTGGCTGATTTAGTCAGTCTGCTAAAAAGCGGCGACACCATCGCAGTTATCGACATTCACGGGGTTCCAGCCGGTGCCATGATAGGTATGCGAAAGGGTCTGCGAGAGTCTATGAAAATTCAAGTCGCTAAGAAGCGACTGATGAAAATTGCTTGGCAACAGTGCGGCTTCAAAGCCGAAGACCTTGAAACACTCTACAAGTCAGCCGTTCAACCAGCATTGATTTCCACTGGTAACTTGAATTCCTTTGGGTTGTTTACCGAACTAAAGAAGACTGAAGCAGGTAGAGCGGCAAAAGAAGGCGACATTGCTCCTTATCAAATCGTCGTTGAAAAGATGGACACAGGGATGCCTCCTGGCCCAATTGTTGGTGATTTAAACTCTAGGTTGGAATACCGGCTAAGATTATGGGCGGTTCCGTACAAATCCAGAAGCGCACAGTCGTTTTGGAAGAAGGCGAAGTCTTCGAAGGNGAACTTGGTATGATGCTGTCTAAGATAGGCATCAACCCAATCGTTACCGGACTTAGGCTGTGCGGCACGCTAGAAGATGGAGTACTTTTCGAGCCATCTACATTAGACATCGATTACGAACAATTCAATTCTGACCTGATTAGTTATGCTGCAGGAGCATTCAACGTTGCTTGCAANATTACATGGTTTACTAGTCAAACCACNCCTACTCTAGTCGCTAAAGCCAGCAGCGAAGCACTCGCTGTGGCGGTCGAAGCAGCAGTTGTCAATGAGACAACTGCTCCACACATAATCGGCAGAGCAAACCGTGCTGCATTAGGCATCGCCGGTTCGCTATCTGCTGAAGCACTCGATGACGAACTGGCAGCAATGCTAGGCGCAGCCGCAAGCGCTGCAGCCGCAGCACCTGCCGCTGTCGAGGACGCTTCTGAGGCTCCAGCCGAAGCCGAAGAAGAAGAGGAAGAAGAAGAGGACGCCGGATTTGGCGGACTTGGAGATCTATTCGGTTGAAAATGAGGTGAAAAAATATGGAATATGTATACGCTGCTATGTTATTGCACGCTGCTGAAAAAGACATTGATGAGAAGGCTGTTGGCGCCGTTTTGAAGGCCGCTGGCGTAAAAGCTGATGATGCTAGAGTGAAGGCACTTGTTGCCTCACTTGCTGGTGTTGACATTAGTGAAGCCATGACCCAAGCTGTTGCTGCACCTGCTGCCGCTGCTCCTGCAGCCGGTGGTGCCGCACCTGCTGCTGCCGCTGAGGAAGCCCCTGCTGAAGAGGAGGAGGAAGAAGATGACGGTGGCGGTTTCGAAGGTCTAGGCTCTTTGTTTGGCTGANCAAGACTGGNAACCNATCCGATTTACCCTTGCCAGNGTAGGCGAGAGCATATCGACNCGGNTCATCGGTCTTATCNGGNAGGCCTCGTCCAGTGACGGGCCGTTAGCTGAACCGTGNAGAAACTGACAATAGTCNGTTATTGGAAGCATTCATGCACTCAGTGCCGNAGGCATAGTCATGGTNNGAAAGGCAACTACTGATTTGGAAGTTAGTGTTTCACCAGTACAATGTGTCAAAGCATTTAGNAAACTCATTGAGGAAATGGGGTGGCANATTGAACGCCATGAAGGNGCAAGACTTGTNGATAGATTTGCNATAATTNTTCCAATGGCACAATCGACCAGAACGATTGGAATAAAAATTCTAGATGGGCCATTGCGAGGTCTCGAGCTGGCTTGTTGGTCAGAAACCAGAGGCTCACATGGGGCAATAAACATCGCATCTTTCCTTCTCCCAGGCGGACCAGATTTACCGATCACTAAATCGCTGATTGAAAATTGGGTTGCAATTCTGCCTCGCTGTCCTTGGCGCTGGACATTTAGTGAACGCTCACAAGTAGGATACTTACTCCCAGTATGGCGTAAAGCAAGAAAAAACTTCACTGCTTTAGGCTTTGATACTTCGAAAAAAGGCTGGCCATACTCAACCAAAACAGTTTGGCCTTACAAAGAACTCGAAGAAGAATAATTTTTTTTGAAAGGGGTAACAAATAAACCGGAGAAATTCCGCCTCCCCTTTAGGGGAGGCGTTACGCTGTCGGTAAAATCGTCGCAGAAAATCAAAACTTCCTTATTCATTGTATTCTTAATGATCTCAATGACGTGGTCTGCTGGGATAAACGATATTGTTTCCAAGTACGAGTCTACAGATCGGCTTTCAGACGGCACTTCATTGGAAGCAAATGCTGGCTGTGACACCTTTACAAGAGCTGCTGGCACACCGATTTATGTCGACCCAATCAATGGCTCAGCCACATGGTCCGGGACGGTTAACTGTCCAAAAAACAGTTTGAGTGAAGCGGTTTCAGCAGCNNTTGCAGGCGACGAAATTATTCTTCAATCTGGCAATTANCANGACAATGTAACAGTGGATAACTTGGACAATCTAATTATTCGTGCTGCGGATGGGGCAAATGTGGTATTTGATGGAACAAAAAGCATCACTGGCGATATGGCTGCAACTTGGGGTACTGCCGATGGGTCAGGAATTCAGACAGTTACTTTGAGTGAGCCAGGGTGGCAATTATTCTACAATTATGATGAGCAAGTTCCGGCACGTTGGCCGAATGCTGCCTTCAGTGACGGCTCGGTATTCGACCGAGACAACAACTGGGCGCATGGTACAATGTCGGCAAGATCGATTGACAATACCGACAACGATGGCAATGGTATTCCTGACGTTGGATGTTTTGCTGGCGAGGAATTATATCTCGATGGTAGCACTTGGAAATGTGTTGATTACGGCAATGGCGTGATGGAAGATGATTCTACATGTTGTGGTAATCACTCAGGTTTAGTTGCCGCTGGAATCAATCCAGTCGGGGCAATTGCTATTCTCAACGTTGCATCTTTCCGTTCATACAGCAGAACGGTCAACACATGGGATTCTATTACAGGTTCATTCACATATGACGCAGTGCCAAATTGGAAAATCAAAGAACACGCTTACATGCTTGAAGGCAAGCGAGAATTGATTGATGTTGATGGTGAATGGTGGTTTGATAATTCNAATAANGAGTTACATTACAAAANTNNTTNAGGNNAAGATGNTAANAATNTCGATTTGCGAGTTAAGACTCAGCCTTATGCAATAACCGTAACCAACTCGGATGGAGTAACCATTCAAGGTATTGATTTCTTTGGCACTACAATCAATGTCAATAATTGCGATGGTTGCTCATTTACCAATTCTACACTCGAATATCCAAGCACATCAAAGCGTGGCTTGGGCATTGCTGGAGAAGATGTTGATGACAGGTGGGCAACGCGATTTTATCGTAGCACAAACACCTTTGTTGACCAGATTTCAATCGTTTATACCGATGGAACAGCTATCGAATTCCACGGTTCAGCTGGCCAATCAAATAACAATACAATCAACAATTCTTATTTCCACCACATAGACTGGTCGGTCACTGATTTGCCTGGACTGATGGTTTCAGTCTTTGAAGGCGGTAGAGATTTCACCTTCTCTAACAGCACAGTTAGCCTAACTGGTGCATCGGCAACCTTGTCTCTAGGTGATGCACCTCAAGTTTGGTACAATGAGGTTTGGGCCACTGGCTATCTGCAAAGTGATGGCGCAGTTGTTCAGATGATGCAAGAAGAGCAGAGTGATGCTAACATCGCCTACAATTGGATTCATGATACTGACAAGTATGGAATTAGAATGGACGGCCCAATTGGCGGTTCAAACAACGGCCGCAATGCAACGGTACACCACAACGTACTGTGGAATGTTAGCGGTGCATTGATGGTTAAAGGCGACTACCATGAAGCAACCAACAATACTGTCTTTGGCAGCGATGGCGGTAAAAATCACATCATCGTGCTTTACGAAAATGGTGCAGGAAATGAGAACTCAGTTATTTGGAATAATGCAGCAGACTCTATTGCTGCACATCGGGCAAATGACATTTGGAACAACCCTCTTCAAGACGATACCTTTGGTATGAATTGGAATGGCTATACAAATGGTTATGATGCATCAATACAAGCGAGAAATCATCATTCTTGCGCAGTTTATGAAAACGGATCTTTGTACTGCTGGGGCAGAAATAACTACGGGCAACTCGGTTTGGGCTTTATAACCAATCAAGAATTAACACCTCAATTTGTTGATGTTGGTGCTGGAAAAACTATTGCNATGATGGAATCAAGCGGTTCAGGNAACCAAGCNTCGGGAATATTGACTCANACCTGTGCCGTTCTCAANGANGGCCAATTATTGTGTTGGGGGAATAATGATGACGGCCAACTTGGCATTGGGAACACTACAGCCGGAGGCGTTTGGGTTCCTACAGCCGTAGATTTGGGTTCAGGCCGCAAAGCGATCAGTATCGCACTTTCTAACGGGGCATCATGCGCTTTGTTAGACGACCAATCAGTAAAGTGCTGGGGCAAAAATAACAAAGGACAACTTGGATTGGGCAATACATCCTCAAACGATGTTCTAACTCCGCATTTAGTAACTTTCACCGGCTCAAGTAAGCCAGTGAAACTTTTCGGTGCATTAACAGCATTTTGTGCACTCATGGATAATGGTTCAGTGGCTTGCTGGGGAGGAAATAATGAAGGACAACTTGGACTAGGCGATTTAATCGACCGAAATACACCAACCTATCTAACATTGCCAGCAGATCGCCAAGTCACTTCCATGGATATTGGAAAAAATTTCATGTGTATGTCTTTCGATGATGGCACAGTGGGTTGTACGGGTGACAATAATATGGGTCAACTTGGAATTGGAAATTTACCTGATGAATTAACTTTGACTCTCACACAGGATTTAGGAGACTATGCTTTGTCAGTAGATACNTCACAGCATGGAGCATGTAGTTTGCTTGTTAATGGTAGTATGATTTGCTGGGGATATACAGTTGACGATGTATTCGGTGTTGGATATACTGGAACTTTCACACAATCATCCGTTCCAAGTCTATTCCCACTTATTGATTCTGCAAGAAATGTTGCCACTGCTTCGGTAGGCTACACCCATACTTGTACTATTCTTGATGACCAATCAGTATCTTGTTGGGGCAATAACGTTCGAGGGCAATTAGGATTGGGCAATTTTTCTTCAGATTCAGTTCATGACCCTGATACACTTACTAGCCTTGACCCGCTTCGNAAANNTACNGTAGAGCAACAACTNGTTGATCCAGACAATCGAGATTTCAGGCCAAAGTGGGGCTCACAACTACACGTTCTTGGCGCTGGTGCTTATGACGCAGATGATTCAAGCACATGGGTGCCAGGAATAGACTGGACTTATGTGGCGTTATCAAGTCCAACTGTAGGTTGTACTCATGAAGGTGCGCTAAATTATGACAGTAGTGCAGAATTTGAAGACGGCTCATGTTACTACATTACTATCACGCCAAGTACGACCAGTGCGGAGTTATCGGCGACAACTCCAATGACGCCAATCACTATCTCAGCAACAACATCCTATGTTACTAACACCTCTTCACAACCATTCTACCATGCAATTAATGATGTGCATCAAGACGCTGATATAGCGATTGATAGTAATGGCAACTCGCACATTTGTTACAGAACAGCAGATAACGGTGGTAACTTATTCTACATGACCGATGTCACAGGTTCTTGGGCATGGGAGGGTGTACACGCTTCAAGTGCTAATCTCGGATTAGAATGTAATATTGCCATTGATTCTAACGACGTCATACATATTGTTTATCATCAAGTGAATAACATGAATATCAAATATGCAACAAGGGCCATTTCTCCTGACGGCTCAATATCTGGAGATTCAACATGGACTAAATCTAATATTGTCACACTTCCTGAAGTAGGAAGTTATATTTCAATGGACATCGCTGAAGATGACACATTGTATATGNCTTATTTCCAAGGTCCGCCAGAAGGCCAAGATTTACTNTGGAGTAAGAAAGCCCCNGGTGGTTCATGGNTAAATAAAGGAGCAATTGACACATCAGGTAATACCGGCAGGTATAATTCGATTGTTTATGATGAACTAAATTCAGCAGTNCATGTATCTTACAAGNGAGGNGATACCAATAANTTGANGCATGCAGTCAATGAAGGCTCAAATACATGGGTTAAGCAAAATGTCGANGNCTCNNAGTCAACTAACGGAGACACNTCAATNGCTATNGANTCAAATGGCTATGTCCATATTGCATATTCCAATAATGGTGGCTCAAAGGTGCTTTACTCCACCAATGCTGCAGGATCAGGATTTGTNACAACNGTNGTAGATCAAGGTGCAAATGCNCACTCNGGTTTAGTAATGCGACTAGATGATAANGANAAAGCNCATATNGCTTANCATAATGCCAACGGTGATACTTTGAATTATACTTCAAATGCTAAAGGTCCATGGATAAGTCAAATTCTTGANGGCGANTCATCAAATGTTGGCCATGGCGTTGAAATGGAACTCAATACAAATGGNGACTTATTCCTCACTTATCTCAACGATGATAATAATCAAAGAAAGGTTGGAAAATTCCGTAGTCTTGCCAATACAGAAACCTATGAAATCCATCCAGACCTACCTTCTGGATTGTCGTTTGGCGCTAATAATGGAACTATTTGGGGAACTCCTACAGAAGGATTCGCTGCCATAGATTATACAATTTACGCCAACACAACTACTCAATCTGCTACTACAACTGTTCAGTTGATGTCGATGTGGCAAGTTGAGCCAAGTGTTGCTGGCGTTGAGATGATGAAAGATGACACACTTACTCCAATTACCTTCAATTGGACAGGTTGGTCCTCGAGTGTGCAAAACAGTTCGAGCGCGGCATATACTGCTGGGTCATCTGGTTTTTACAATAGTATAGTCACCGATAATAATGCTAAAGTGCACATAGTTTCATATCGAGCAGGCTCAAAGGAGGACCTAAGATATACTACCAATGAATCTGGCTCATGGGTTACCACAACAATTGATTCAGACATGCGAGTAGGTCAGTTCTGTAGCATTGCGATTGATTCATCCGATGGCCTTCACGTTTCTTATCACCGGAACGAAGGAAATGATTTGAAGTATGCTTACAAGGCCTCAGGATCCAATTCTTGGCTAAAGGAGACAATTGATAGCAGTGGCGGAAAGTATACTTCAATTTCAATTGACTCTAATGACAACCCTCATATCGCATATCGTGAAAGTGGTGGAGATCTAACTCACGCCACTTGTTCGAATAACTGTTTGAGTGCAACCTCTTGGTCATTCTCGCCAATTATTACTGGAGTTGATGTTGAGTGGAGCTCAATTGCCATTGATTCAAGCGATGATCTTCATGTTGCCATGTACGATGCTACTGGTGATGATTTGCACTACTCTACTGATACTTCAGGTTCATGGGTTAGTTCTAATTTGGGGAGTATTGGCGATGCAGGTGGAATGACTGTTGACATTGCAATATCGCCAATTACTGATGAGCCTGGTATATCGTATTTCAATGCTAATACCCCAACATTATCTTCCGACGATGATTTAGAATACAAAGTATATGACGGTTCATCTTGGTCGACAACCGTAGTTCATGATTTAGGAAGTGTTGGAAGATACAACTCTATTGCTTATGACTCTCAAGGGTCAGCACATATTTCCTATGAAAAGAACGGGGCTGCATTTGATGATTTATGGTATGCTACCGACGCCACGGGCATCTGGGTCACTGAGGGGATATACATCCACCCAACCGAAAGAACTGGTTTGGACACCTCAATCACCGTAGATGTTAATGACGATATTCATATTGCACACCGTAATACTGTCAACAGTGGCAACCTTTACCATGAGACAATTCAAGGGCATATCACTACTTCATCACCACGCTCAGCATTATCTGGCGCAACGTGTACTTTCTCACCTTCTTTGCCAACTGGTCTTAACGTGGAAGACGGAACATGTACGATTTCAGGTTCGCCAAACATACCACAAGTCAACACGACCCATACTATTACTGCAACTTCCTCCACAGGTCTGTCTTACACAGGAGAATTCTACCTTAATGTGATGGATCAAACTCCAGTAATCTCTTACTCAGGTACTCCTTTCACATTAACCAAAGATCTTGCAATCTCGACAATNNCNCCAACCAATACAGGGGGCGCTGCTACCTCTTGGAGTATCTCTCCAGCAGAACCGACAGGTCTTACTTTTGATACTTCAACTGGGGAACTTACTGGAACTCCAACAATTCTACAAATTTCACCAGCAACTTACACTATTACTGCAACCAATACTGGGGGTACAGATACAACAACAATTTCACTTTCGATTGTGGATGAAGTGCCAGGTATTTCTTATTCAACTACAGTATTTGACTTGATTGTAGGTGAGGCAATGGATTCGATTACACCTTCCAATAGTGGTGGAGCCGCGACCTCGTGGAGTATCTCTCCAGGCGTTCCAACCGGTCTCAATTTTGATACAGCAACAGGCGAATTATCAGGCACACCTACTGTTGTTTCTTCATCGCAACCATATACTGTAACAGCGACAAACTCTGGTGGAGCTGATACTGCAACTCTAACTATCGAGGTGCAAGTATTTGCCACACTGACCTCCAGCGTAGATGGTATTTCAGATGTACCAAATTCAGCGATTACTCCAATTACCTTCACTCATACTATCAACGGCGATACCAGTAGCCCTCCTTGGACTACAGGTGTTTCTACCAGCTCTTCACAAGTTATTGACGGTTCATTTATTCACGGAAATGATATCGCCCAAGGCCCTAATGGTGCAATAGCCATAGTTGGCTATGAAGCGGGTTCAGATGACATGAATCTGGCGTATTACTACGATGGAAGTTGGACTATATCAGTCATACAAAATTCAGTAACTCCTTTGCAATATCCAAGTATTGGTATAGACTCAACAGGAGTGATTCATATAACTTACTTGGACATGACAAACGATGTCTTGCGTTATGCTACTAATGCTAGTGGTACTTGGCAAGTAAGTGATATTGATACTACAACCGCATCAGTATCAAATCTAGCAAGTGGAATAATTCCAGGAACCGATTTGGCTATTGATTCAACCGATAATCTACATATTGTATTCTCAACCAAAGACCCGACCAATAACAAGCAATCAATAAATTATACAACAAATCAAGGGGGCTCTTGGGTTTCAACAGTAATTTCAGACATACAAAAAAATGCAGTTGATCCTGCAATGGCTCTCGATTCAAATGACAAAGTCCACGTATCATATTATCGCGATACTGGTAGCGATTTAATTTATGCAACTAATGAAGGGGGTGCTTGGACTAGAGAGATTGTTGAAGAAACATTAAATGTAGGAAAATACTCATCGATTGCTGTAGATTATAATGATGAAGTGCATATTTCTTACCTCAAAGCCAATACAGACTCCCTCAAACTTGCATCAGGTTCAACAGGCTCATGGGCAATATCGACTATTAAAGCAAATCACAATGTCGAACACACAAGTATTGCTGCGGATTCAAATGGTGATTTGCATATTATTTACTCATATTCTGACTTTGCCTCTAACAAGAAATTATATTATTTTACCAATGAAAGCGGCAGTTGGGTAGATACAATCTTAACCAGTGATGGCGGGTTATCATGTTCGATATCAATTGATACAAATGATGATATCCATATTGCACACAGCGATCCTGCAATAAATACAGAATTAGAATATGCTACTATACCAGGCTCAGGTAAAGGAGTCAAGCAACATACAACTTGGCAAATTAGTCCGGCTCTACCTGATGGATTACACATGAATTGGCGTAGTGGAGTAATCAGTGGTACTCCAACATCGATTTACAGCAATACAACTCATACCGTCTATGCAAATATCAGTGGCAATTCAGTTTCCATTACCATTTACTTAGAGTTCCAAATAGAAGCTCCAGTAATATCCTACCCCAACCCGATTGTTTTGACTAAAGGCATAGCCATGACCCCTGTCTCTCCAATCTCAACTGGCGGTGTAGTAGTATCTTGGGCCGTATATGGCTCTACGGCACTTCCTGCAGGTCTATCTGTTGATCCATCGACAGGTGTGATTAGCGGGACTCCAACGACAAGTGGTTATGCTCAATTCGGTCAAGCATGGTTTTACACAATAAATGCATCCAATAGTGGTGGAAACACTACTGCATTAGCCTATATTACTGTAAATGATGCATCACCATCAATATCCTATACTCAAAACGATATCACTCTTACCAATGGCACTGCAATGGGTACAGTTTCACCGAGTAATTCAGGTGGTGCAGTTGTAACTTGGAGCATTTCACCAAGTTTCTCTAATGGGCTTAATTTCGATTCATCAACAGGAGAGATTACCGGTACTCCAGACACACTACAAACAAGAACACAATATACCATTACTGGAACAAATTCTGGCGGTACATCAACAACCTATGTCAATATTACAATCAATGATGTTACTCCGGGAATATCTTACAGTCCAGACCAATTTGACTTGACCAAAGATACACCAATGGTAGCGGTTACACCAACCAATTCAGGTGGCNCAATTATTACTTGGTGGATTTCACCGAGCCTATCTGCCGGATTAAATTTCGACACCTCCACAGGTGAGATTTCAGGAACTCCTACAGCCCTTCGCCCAACAACAATGTATACAATTACAGCAACAAATAGTGGCGGTTCATCAGTAGCTTATGTCAACATTACCGTGACAGACTCACCTCCAAGCATCTCATATTCGCCCAATATATTTGATTTAACGGTAAATACTGCAATGTCGCCAACAGCAACAGTAAGTAATAGTGGCGGAGCAATACCAACAAATGTTATTGACAATGTGGCAAGTAGTTGGAATTCAATTGCGATAGATTCAGTCGGGAATAGGCATGTTGTCTATGCAAGCAATGATGATTTATTCTATGCTACAGATGAGAGCGGTTCTTGGGTGATAACGACCATCCAATCAACCCCTGATGTAGGGCGTTTCGCAGATATAGCAATCGACTCTACTGATANNATACATATTTCNTATTTCGATGAAACTAATGGTGACTTGAAGTATGCTACCGATAAGAGCGGCTCTTGGGTCGTAAGTACGATAGATAATACGGCAGGCAGAATAGTAGGACACTTCACTTCCATAGCAGTAGATTCAAACGATAAAATACATATTTCATACCATGACGATACGATGGGGGATTTGAAATATGCTACCGATAAGACTGGGNCCTGGGTNACATCAACAATATNTTNNACTGGTGATACTGGNCTCCAAACAGAAATTGCCATTGATTCAAACGATAAAGTACACATCGCTTATTATGATAATCATTTTAATTCACTGAATAGAATTACTGATGAATCNGGCTCTTGGCAAAATACAATTGTCGATAACATTGGTGGTTCATCTTATACAACTGGTGGCCAACCATCAATTGCTTTTGATTCAACTGGAGCTATTCATATTGTTCATCGAGATGTAACTAATTCTGCACTTAGGTATGCAACTTGTTCAAGTAATTGTGTTAATGCTGCTTCCTGGGCATTATCAAATATCGATTATGCTAATAACGTGGGAACCAATTCGGCATTAGTTATTGATTCAAATGATAATTTACATGTGACATATCGCGACGTAACCAATAGCGCTCTTCGCTATGCAACCGATAAGAGTGGCTCATGGGTTGCTACCGAATTAGATGGAGATGGCAATGTTGGAGGTCACAGTTATATGGCCGTAGATTCTAGTGATAATGTACATGTTTCATACTCCGATTATACACTACCTGCAGCAAGAATAATTACCATTGGCGCTGATGGTNTGTATGGGTATTCAATTAGTCCAGACTTGCCAAATGGGCTAACAATAAACTCAGTAACCGGTGAGATTTCAGGAACTCCAACTGTACTTTCCGCTTCAACAGTTTACACAATTACCGCGACAAATAGCGGCGGAACAACCACGACAACAATCACTCTTGCAGTAAATGATGTCACTCCAAGCAACATTGTCTATTCACCACACGATATGATTCTGACTAAAGGAGTCAACATGGGATTCAACGATCCTACAGTAAGCGGCGGTGCTGTGGACACTTGGGAAATTAGNCCTTCAATAGCAACATTAGGATTGTCGTTCAGTTCTAGCACAGGCCGGATTTCGGGCACACCTCTCTATAAACAGACTACTGCTGTAACATATACCGTTTGGGCTAACAACTCGGGCGGTTCAACCTCAACCCAAGTCAACATAACCATCAATGACCCTCCACCTCATTCGCTTAGTTATTCACCTGATAATAAGACGCTGACAAAAGGTACAGCCATGAATCAATGGTTACCAACTGTAAGCGGTGGTACTGTGGACACTTGGGAGATTAGCCCTAGNTTCACCAACGGTTTGTCTTTCAACCCTAGTTCAGGTTGGATCACTGGAACCCCTACGTCCTTACAAACAACTGCGATTACCTATACAGTTTGGGCTAACAATTCAGGAGGTTCTATTTCAACTACTATCAACATAACAATCATTGATGAAGTACCTTCAATTTCTTATTCGCCAGATGTATTTGACTTAACAATCAATGTTGCAATGTCACCAACAGCAACACCGACCAATACAGGTGGTGCTATTCCATCAGGTATTATCGACTCAACAGGCAATGTAGGTCAGTACACTTCAATCGCTATTGATTCGAATGGATCCAAACACATTTCATATCGAGATGTTTCCAATCAATATCTCAAGTATGCAACTGATAAAAGCGGTTCTTGGGTTACCACTACTGTTGACAACTCTGCAAACGTGGGTCTATACTCCTCAATCGCTTTAGATTCGAATGATGCTGTACACATTTCTTACTATGATGCAACCTCTGACAACCTCAAGTATGCTACCTGTGCATCATCGTGCTCTTCTGCTCCTTCTTGGACCATAACTTCTGTTGATGCCCCTCCTCAAAATGTAGGTCTATTCACTTCAATAGCTGTTGATTCCAATAATGCTATTCACATTTCTTATTATGATTCTTCCAATGATGACCTCAAGTATGCTACTGATAAGAGTGGTTCTTGGGTCATCACGGTTGTAGACGCCTCTCCCGAAGATACGGGTTATTACAACTCGATTGCTATCGATTCTAATGATTATGCCCATATTTCATACCGTGACAACACCAATCAAAACCTCAAGTATGCTACCGATAAGAGTGGTTCTTGGGTCACTAGTACTGTTGACTCTTCTACGAATGTGGGCTCGCACACGACTATTGCGATTGACTCCAATGACAACATCCACATAGCATATCGAGATTCCAACTCAAATGACCTCAAGTATGCAACTGATAAGAGTGGTTCTTGGGTTTATCACCCAATAGACTCGTTGGGTTCTGTTGGCCACTATAACTCCATTGTGATTGATTCCAATGATAAAGTTCACATTTCCTATTATGATACCTCCAATCAGGACCTCAAGTATGTTAACAACAATTACGGCAGTTGGGCATATTCCACAATCGATTCACAAGGCAATGTTGGTGGGTATACTTCGATTGCCCTTGATTCCAATAATGTTGCGCATATTTCTTATTATGATAATACTAATGCCGACCTCAAATATGTTGCTCTTGATGCCTACAACACTTCGGCACTTTACATCTACGGTTATTCAATCAGTCCAGCCTTACCAGCAGGCTTGAGTTTGGATATCGGAACTGGTGAGATTTCAGGAACACCAACTGTACTTTCTGCCTCTACAGTTTACACAATTACCGCAACAAATAGCGGAGGTTCTGCTACAACAACCATCACACTTACCGTCAATGATACTGCACCAGGAACATTCTCATATTCACCAGAAAACATGACTCTAACCAAAGACGAGTTAATGACTCCAAATACAGTTTCACCAGGTGGCGGTGCAGTAACAAGCTGGGAAATATCTCCAGATGTACCTACTGGACTAACCTTTGAATCAAGTAATGGAACCATTTGGGGAACTCCAACAGTCCTGCAAACCACGCCAATTACTTACACAATTTGGGCTAACAACTCTGGAGGTTCAGTAAATACTACTGTTAACATTACAATTAACGATGCGG
>FUFK010040068.1_pt1 | contig 15522 bp, 19 predicted proteins | sample 1021851 | NCBI WGS metagenome assembly FUFK01 (sample SAMEA51879418, study PRJEB19060) | metagenome | reverse complement strand
TCCAAGTAGGTATCCCACAGATAATCCCGTCAAGGCCTTCGAATTCCGAAAGATCATCTACATCAGATACATCTTTAGGTGCTTCTGCTGAAGAAATAAAGTTGTGGAGACGATCAGCTACGTCTTCAGTTTTTCCAGTTGTAGTTGCGTAATAAATTCCTACAGTCATAACTTCAAATTGTTTACCTTAAAATAATAAAATCTAAAAACATTAAATTAATTTTTTAAAAAACTTTTTCATGTAAAATTTTATACTAATTAAAGTAAGAAAAATTTTTTAAGAATAATTCATAAAAAAATTTACACCATCGTGNCTGACAAATTTCAAAATNATATTAATAATCTTGTTGAAGAATTCAACTTTAATGGGCAGAAAAAATTTAAATTAATTGTTTTATTTGGTTTATTNGGAGATTTTGATAGCTTTGAATATGCAATAAATTTGAAAAGTTTTATCGACAATAATATAGGTAAAGAATTAGATATTTTTGCTATTGCTATTGGGAACCAAAATGGGAAAGAAAAATTCTGTAAGTTTACTGGCTTTGCCAAAGAAAATTTAATAGTTGTTTCTAATAACCAAATTCATAATAATCTCAAACTCTCAAGAGGATTAAATATCGGTTTAGGAGGCTGGATAAATATGCTTTTGATGCTATCAGGAATAAATTCTTTTAAAACAATTAAAGAAGTTTTTAGAGGTTACACTGGCGATCGAAATGCTAAGCAAATCTATTCAGAATTTGACAAAATTGACGTTTTAAAATTTCTAAAATTTTCAGGTAATTCTTTTAAACAGGTTTTTGGAGATGGTTATTTGAGACCATTTGAATTAGCAACATTTAGATTAAACAATATGAATGAAATAATCCGAAATTGGAGTGATTATATTCTCGACGAAAAATACCTTCCTCAAAGAGGAGCTTCCTTCTTATTAAATGATAAAAATCAAGTTGTTTATAAATTTTTTTCAAGTGATGTTCTTGGATATTCATCAAATATGAGAGATCCTTTAGAATTTTTATCTGATTTAATTAAAGAATAGTTTTCAAAAAATATTTTTATGAATGTAGATATATTTGGATATTTTGCTGCGATTTTAACAACAGCGGCATTTCTACCTCAATTGATAAAAACTTTACAAACAAAAAAAGCAGATGATGTTTCTTTGACAACTTTAATAATGTTTATTATCGGTGTTTTATCTTGGATTATTTACGGTTATAAAATTTTATCTACGCCAATATTAATAGCAAATTTAATTACTCTAATCTTAAATCTATTGATATTAATTTCTAAAATATATTTTTCAAAAAAATTAAAATAAGGAAAAAAATTTTATTAAATTAATAAATTTTAAATTTATTTAAATCTTGATTAANATAGAACAAAAATTTGTTGATTTTGAAAACGTCAAAATGCTGGGTTTGGTTTAAAGGTAGCCTTAATAATGGCGGATATTGGAAAGAAGGATTTACTTGTACTTTTGATGAGAAACCAGGCGTTTTAATAGAAAGTCCTGCTTACGTAACTTGTCGGGTTCCTACATGGAGAGTTTTGACTAAAGAGCCAGATGATTCATATAAATCTCCTTTAATTCCTGACAAAGCAATCTGGAAGATAATTTAAATTCTAAAAGAATTAGAAAAAACTTATTGACTGTTCTACGACAGGTTAATATTGCTTTAATAAATATTTTATTAATACCATCTACTCTCTTTTCATAAATATTATCCCTTTTTTAATCATTGGTTTTCTTCTCGGAAAAAAGAATCCAAAGATTTCAAAATATATTGCAAGACCTCTAATAAGATTTGGAATTCCATTAAGTGTAATGGGTCTTTTACTAAAGGAAGGCATAGATATTAACCTAATTAAAAGTGCATTTTTAGCATTCTCTGTAATTGGATTTTTAATAATTTTAATAAATATAATCCCAATATTTAAAAAGAGGCTTCCAAATTACACATTACAGCTAGCAGGCCTAGTAGGTAATACATCATTTCTTGGAATACCAATTGCGCTAGCACTTCTACCTTTAACAACTATAAATTTCACTATTGGATTTGATTTAGGAACAACACTTTTCGCCTGGATATTTGGACCTTTTTTTCTTCATGAAAAATCCAACAGTGATAATATCTCAAATATCAAAGGACTATTAAATGCATTGATAAATAGTCCTGCATCGAGAGGGATTATTGGTGTACTGATAGCATATCTTTTCCAAATAGATGAAATTTTAGGTAATTATCTTTGGATTCCTGCAAGAATAGTTATAGCTTTGGCAATAGTAATTGTGGGAACAAGACTTGGAATAATCACCAATCAAAAGGGAAGGATTTTAGATCTCAATGAAGAAATTAAATTTTCAATTTTATTAAAGTTGTTTATACTTCCATTTATTATTTTTTTAGTATGCAAATCTTTAAATTTTAATTTCTATCAATCATCAGCAGTAATTCTTCAGGCAGGAACCCCAACAGCAATATCAACGATATTAATGGCAGAGGCTTATGGTGTAAAACAACAAATCGCTTCAAAAATTCTTTTTACTACAACTTTAATTTCAATAATTACAATTCCTCTATTAAAAATATTAATGAGTTTATTTATTTAAAAATCTTAGATGAAAGCATTTTAATAAACGCATGAATAATGAATTTTGTAAAGTTTATATCGTGATAACTAAATAATGTCTTAAGATTTAGGTTATGAAGTCAGCAAATCCTGAAAATGAATATATCCCTTTAGATCTTAGGATTTCTGTTAGGAGGGATACTCTTCGGCTTATCTCAGAAATGGCTCAAGATATGGGAATAAGCATTAATGAAGTTTTTAGTTTTTTAGCAGAAGATTCTGTCATAGATCTCGAATTAATGGAAGATCTGAATAATATCGATATCCCTAGCAAGTGCAGTCTTGATGATCTAAAAAACGCTCTTCTTAAAAAGAGACTTTGTTAAAATTTTTCAACTTTTCTATTTTTCCAGTCAGATTTATAACCACTATTCACTAAAAATTCCGAATAATTATTTAAATCACTTTTTTGGATCCGCCATAAACTATAAATCCCAAATTTGCCCAATTTTTGATGATTTATTTTTTTCCATTGTTTTTCACGAGAAGAGAGTTCATCTATCACAACCAATAGAGATCTGTATTCATAATCAGGTTGATCCTCATAATTTTCTCTTCTATCAGTATTTAGCCTCTCTGAAAGATTAATTAATCCTTCTTCAGAGTTTGGTTCATAAAAAACTATTTGCCTCGAATAATAGTGTAATGAAGGTTTTCTTATCCCGATCATTGCTAAAGGTTCCCTCCCCTCACGAATATCTAAAATTAATTCTGAGATATTCCTTAGAGGCAATTGTCTAGAATTATCTGCTAATTTCCTTATTGGGGACATCAAAAAAGATTGCCCAATTAAAAGNAAAATTTGAAGATAAAGAAGGATATTTTTGGATTTTAGAGAAAATAAAATTATTGCAAGAAGTGTAAATGAGGAGAAGAATAATTTGGCTTTAAAAATTATCCCAGAGCTTATTAGTTCAGATGCAAGATTAGGCATTTCAGGATCATTTATNAAAATNAACCAATTATTTGAGAAAAAGAATGCCATTGAAACACCAAACAAAATTAGAATATTAAAAATCCATAAATATAGATAACTTTTACTTGTTTTTTTTAAGTTTATAAAGCTATTACTAATTAAGATTGCCCCTGCTGGAATTGCTGGCAACCAATAGCTTGGTAGTTTCGTAGCAGAAAGGCTAAAGAAAATTAAAACTGATNTTAACCAACAAAGAGAATAGCTATAAAGAGTCTCACTGACATTGCAACTTTGTTTTGAACTTTTCAATAGATCCCTAAAAGCTTTGAATATCCCGTGATACAAAAAGGGAGTAAATGGTAATGAAGCCAATATCATTATGTAAAGGAAAAACCAAAACGGTTCAGAATGATTATTGACAACTGATGTGTATCTTTGAAAATTATGGTAACCAAAAAAATTATCCCAAAAAGGCTTTCCCTCTTTTAGAAGTTCTAATATGTACCACGGAACACTTATTAGTATTGTTATTAAAAAACCTTTCTTAGGATTTATCTTACAGATCAAGTTTTTCCAATTCTTCTGACTGCATAAAAAAGATGTAACAGTCAACGTTGCCAAAACAAATGCAACAGGTCCTTTAGTTAAAATGGCAAATCCTAAAAACACCCAAGCTAAAATGCATTGATCATTATTCTCACTTGCCATCCTTCTCCAAAACAAAAGAAGACTAATCCCTAATGTCCCAGTTAAAAGAGCGTCACTGACTGCAGTCCTACTCCAGATAATTATTAATGGAGACAAAGCAAAGCATAATGAAGCAACTATTGGAGTAAAAAATTGCCTATCACCGCTCTGTGGCCAACAAAACAATGTATCTCCAATCATCAACATTAAAAATAATGAACCCAAAGCTGAAGGGAGTCTCGCTGAAAGTGTCCCAAAACTGTCCCAAATCTCATTTTTTGGTAATGAATAAAAAAAACCCATTAGCCAATAGATAAGTGGAGGCTTGTCAAAACGGAAAATTCCATTAACTTTTGGAGTTAACCAATCACCAGATTCACTCATTGCTCGAGCAGCAGCAGCAAATAAAGGGGGAGTTTCATCCACCAGTCCAGTAGTGCCTAAACCTAAAATAAAAATTATGATCCCAGAAACTAAAACTATCAATAAGGTTATGAGCCTTTTTTTTGTGTAAGTAACAATCATTTAATGTATCTATCTATCTTTCTTATATTCAATGAATTAGTTTATTAAGCCAGTTCATTACCTTGTTTGCAAATATTTCTGTGGAAGCATTTTGTTCTACCCATGCTCGACAATTCTTACGCTTTATTTTTTCGATAATTTTTACATAAGAAAGCAGATATTTTTTATTATCAGGTTCGGTCAGATACCCTGTTTGTCCATGCTGAATAATTTCACTAGGCCCTCCCCTTTTATAAGCTACAACTGGCACCCCACAGGCCAAAGCCTCAACCACCACATTTCCATATGCTTCATTCCATTTCGGAGTATTTAACAAGACCCTACATTTACCAAGTTCTTTTTGTAATTCATCAGTTGATAAAAATCCCATCCAATCTATAGTTCCTCGAGGAAATGATTGCTCTATCTTCAAAGCATAGGTCTCATCTTCTATAACTCCCCAAACATTAAGTTTTTCACCAAGTTCATTTGCAACATAAACTGCATCCTCTAATCCTTTCTCAGGTGCCACTCTTCCAACCCATGCCAAAGGTCCCTTCTCTGTGTCTTGGAAAGTATAGTTATCTAATTTAAACCCATTACCAATAATTATTGGTTTTTTTATGAATGGATAATCATTTGCTTGTATTTTTGAATGAAAAGCGAAATTATTCGGAAATTTAGCATGTACTTTTGATATTAAATTGCAAATTACTGAACTTTCAGAACCCATACTAATTATGTGAGCAATAGGAATCTCTACATTTAATGTCATCCAAATAGGTAACCAGTCATAAGACATGTTCAACAATAAATCTCCTTTTTTGGCTATTTCTAATCCTTTTTCAAGCATTCCTGCTAGAAGCGAATTATCAGGAATGCTCACAGGAGAATTGAATTTTTGATGCTGCCAACTGATTTGATCTTCACCCTCTACAAAATGCAGTTTGGCTTTTTCATTACCTTTGTACAATTTAGAATTTTTAGGAGCTATAACCTCTACTGCGTGTCCTAAAGAAAGCAAACCTGAAACCAAAGAATTTAGAGTCAATTCAACTCCTCCGCCTTTACCGCTTCCAAGAAAACCTATTGGAGTACTAATCAAAACTATACGCATTATTTGACTTTTACATCATGAAACTATTCAAATAGTAGTGTCAGTTAGATTATTTTCCCATAATGACCTTCTCCGGCTTACAAAAAATACTGAGATAAGAACAAAAACTACTCCTATCCATTGAATAATGGTAAGCCTTTCATCTAACCAAATCCCTCCACTTAAGAGAGCAAATACTGGAGTTAAAAATGCGAGGGTGCTAAATCCAGTTATTTCTTTATTATTTGCAAAGTAGAAAAACAATCCATAAGCTATCGCTCCTCCGAAGATACTAGCGAATGACATTAGACCCCAATCGAATATTGACCAATTTGGGATTATTTGAAAATTTGATTGTAAGCAATACTTGAGTATTAAAGGCACACTTCCAAAAACCATATGCCATCCAGTAACAGCAACAGGATCGCTTTTAGTGCAGGTGAACCTAATTAAAATTGTTCCAAGTGCCATAGCTAGTGAAGCCGCTAGCATCCAAAGCTCTCCAAAGTTAAAAGCCACATCACTAATAGCCTTATCAGACATAAGCCACCAGTTTTCTAAAAATTCTTGGGGAACACCTAAGAATACAATTCCTCCCAAGCCAAAAAGTAAGCCTAACCATCCTATTGGATTAATTAAATTTCCAAAAACTGCCCTTGCCAAAATAGCCACCAAAAGAGGTTGAGAATCAATCAAAACAGATCCAAGGCCTGCACCAGTTTTTGCAATCCCATAAGTTAAAAAAAGCTGAAAAAAAGTAGCATCGACAATTGTAAAAACTAAAAACCACTTCAAATCGCATTTATAAATTTTTAAATCTCTTTTTAACAAATATGTTGTTATTAGAACAAGGATTCCTGCTGGAAGTAATCTCAGAGAAGCCACTAACTCCGGCCCAGCACTAGATACTAAAGGAGTCATGGCCGCCATTGATGTTCCCCAAAGTGCGAAAGGGAGTATCATTAAAAACCAATTTAAGATTGAATTCATTAGGTGTACTGATAATCTTTTTAAAGAAGTTTTCTATTTTTACATTAAAAGAATGATTTGGCCTTTTAGACGAAAGTCAAAAAAAAGAATGGCTCGTATTTTAATCAATGAGCCTATTACAAGTTCTACAAGAGTTTCTGTCCTTAAAGCTCTTAAACAAATCGAGGATAGAGAATTTCCTGCTTTAATCGTGAGAATTGATTCTCCTGGGGGCACCGTGGGAGATAGCCAAGAGATATACTCTGCTATTAAAAGACTAAGAGATAAAGGGTGTAAAGTCATTGCTAGTTTTGGGAACATATCAGCCTCAGGCGGTGTTTACATTGGTGTTGCATCTGACAAAATAGTTGCGAATCCCGGNACAATTACCGGATCAATTGGAGTAATTATAAGAGGAAATAACTTATCTGAATTATTAGACAAAATTGGAATAAAATTCGAGACTGTTAAAAGCGGGGTATTTAAAGATATCCTTTCACCAGATAAACCTTTAAGTGAGGAGGGTAGAGGACTTCTTCAAGGCCTAATAGATGAAAGTTACAAACAATTTACTGAAGCTGTTGCCGAAGGAAGAAATTTGCCTGTTGAGGAAGTGCGAAAATTTGCTGATGGAAGAATTTTCACTGGTACGCAAGCAAAAGAATTAGGGCTCGTTGATGAAGTTGGAGATGAATTTGTTGCTAGGGAACTTGCTGCAAAAATGGTNAATATTGATCCTAAAGTTGAACCTTTAACATTTGGAAAGAAAAAAAAGAAAATACTTGGACTAATACCTGGGAGCAAGATTATTCAAAAAGTTACTGATAATATCTTTTTTGAAATTGATTCATCTAATAAAATGCTTTGGTTATACAGGCCTTAAATCAAAATGTATGAAAAAATGAAAGATAATTATAAACTTACTTTTATAAGAGGAGCTACAACTTCATCTGGTAATTCTATTAAAGAGATAGAGGACGCCGTAGTTGAATTAATAGATGAATTAATATCGCGTAACAATCTAATTAAAACTAATCTATTATCAATTATCTTTACTGCAACAAAAGATCTAGATGCATGTTTCCCTGCTTCAATCGCAAGGAAATGTAATGGACTCGATTCAGTAGCTTTTTTAGACTGTCAACAAATGTATGTTTCTGACGATATAAACTTTTGCATAAGAATAATGGCTCAAGTTTTATTACCTCCAAATAATCCCATAAAGCATCCTTATTTAAGAGGTGCTTCAAAATTAAGACCAGATAGATGTTAACCTTAATTATGAAATTTTCCGCTAAAATTTTGATTTACCTAATTAATCTTTTCTAAATTAATTTAATCAATGTTAAAAAAAACAAATAAACTTTCTCTAAATTTTAAAATTTTAAAATTTTTCTTTATCCCTCTAATATTANTTTATTCTCCATTTTTTTATAACCCTCAAGAAGTTAAAGCAGGTTTAGAATTTCAATGGGATCAAGATGATCCCAATTTCAGGCGATTAAGATGGCATCAAAAAGATAATAGAAGAAGTGTTAGAAATCAAATTTATTTTTTTTTGAGGCCCAATGATATAAAAACAAGCCTTTTAAAAATTGATTTAATTTTGCCAGAAACATTTAAATCTACATTAAAGAAAAAAAATATAAGTCTTTGCAAGGTAGAAATAGGTGGTTTTGAGGGTCGAACAAANTGTNCGGAGAACATTCCTGCGGATATAGAAATTAATAATGAGGAATCAGAGGAATCATTCTACAGGAGATTAACTTTTTACCCCTACAGCTCGGTATCATATGGTAAAGATAGTTATGCGGTTGTCTTAAAAGTACCTAACCCGAGAAGATCCGGCTTATATCAATTCCATTCATATGGACAACCGGCAGGAAAAACTACTTCGAGATATTTAGGTAGCTGGACTATTGTGATCGATTAGATGATAAATTAATAATATTGAATTAAAAAAATGACTAAAAGAACTTTTGGCGGTACTTCTAGAAAAAGAAAACGTGTATCTGGATTTAGGGTAAGAATGCGTTCTCATACAGGTAGAAGAGTAATTAAAAGCAGAAGACAAAAAGGTAGAGAAAGAATATCTGTATAATCTTGAATTTAAATGGGATTACCTAATGATATGCGTTTGAAAGGGCATAGGACTTTTAATTATATTCATAAAAATTCCACAACATATCATGGAAAATTAATGACATTTAAAGTCGCAAGATCAAATCCAAAAATTCTCTTAACCCATAAACTTACAAATGTCTCTAGCAAATTTAGGGTTGCAATTGCTATCAGTAAAAAAGTTTCAAAAAAAGCTGTAGAAAGAAATAAATTAAGAAGAATTCTGCAAGGGTGGTTATTAAAAAACATTCAAAAAATTAATAACCACAAACCATGTTGGTTACTTGTTAACCTTAAATTTGGAGATTTCTGCAATGATAAAAGCAGACTTTTGGAGGAATTCCAAAACTTAATGTTCAAATCTCACCTAATCAAATGATTAATATGAATGAAGAAACCTTTTATGAAGGTGGTCCTGCAAAAAGTGATTTGATAATAAATCTACTAGCAGGTATAACCATTCTTGGATTACCATTTACCTTTGCCGCAATAGTTAGAGCATTGTGGTTAAGATATAAAATTACAAATAAGAGAATTACAATAGATGGTGGATGGTTTGGTAGAAACAAGACCCAAGTTTCATTAACCAACATTGAAGAAATCAGATCTATCCCAAGGGGATTCGGATCATATGGTGATATGGTTCTTATCCTTAATGATGGATCAAAGGTTGAAATGAAATCATTACCTTTATTCAGAGAAAAGCAAAAATTTATAGAAGAAAACATAAATAAAAGATCACAAATTCCGAATCTCAAAGAGGTAGAAGGATTTGCCACTAAATCCCGAATAAATTAATTACAAAAATCTCTTTTTCCTGTAAAATAAAATGTCTAGTAAAATTACACTCCTTTTAATATCGTGATAGGGTTCATTTCTGAAAAACTACTCATCCCTATTCTAGATTTTTTCTATGGTTTAGTTCCTAGTTATGGTCTAGCGATCGTTGCATTAACAGTAGTAATTAGAATTGCACTTTTCCCTTTAAGCGCTGGTTCCATTAGAAGCGCAAGAAGGATGAAAATTGCTCAACCAGTAATGCAAAAAAGGCAAGCAGAAATAAAATCTAAATTTTCTGGTGACCCTAAGAAACAGCAAGAAGAACTTGGAAAACTTATGAATGAGTTTGGCAGCCCTCTCGCAGGTTGCCTTCCATTGATTGTCCAAATGCCTGTGCTATTTGCACTATTTGCGACCTTAAGAGGATCTCCATTTGCTGATGTCCCTTACAATATAAATCTTAAGGTCGTTCCACAAGATCAAATAGCAGCAATTGATCCAAAACCCTACAAATCACCAAGACACTCAATATTCATTACAGAAAAATCACATTTTCCTGTAATAGCTACGATCCCCAATGGAACAAAATTAGGGACAGATGAATCTATAAAAATAAATTTACAAACAACAAACGGCAACAGCTATTCAGAAGTTTTATCTAATTACGAAAACGGATCTAATTTTCTACCCCAATGGAAGGTTTCTAAAGGTTCAGAAAACCTTAAAGTTTCCCAAGACGGAATTGTAACTGCTATTAAACCTGGAGATGCAACAATCGAGGCTAAAATTCCTGGTTTAGCTGCTAAAAGTGGTTTTCTCTTTATTAAAGCTCTTGGTCAAGTAGGTTTTTATGTAGATGGAGCAATTAATTGGGATATTGCGACACTAGTTGGTGCCTTTGGACTAACTCTCCTTCTCTCTCAAGTTTTATCTAGTCAGGGGATGCCTGCAAATCCACAGCAATCAACAGCCAACAAAATTACTCCAGTCATGATTACTGGAATGTTTCTGTTCTTCCCACTACCAGCAGGTGTCTTACTATATATGGTTGTTGCTAATTTATTTCAAGCATTCCAGACTTTTCTTCTGAATAAAGAAGCTCTTCCTGAAAATTTACAGAAAATTTTGGATCAACAATTATCGTCAAAAAATGAGGCAATTACAACCGCTGCTTCAACTATTTCCGAAAAAAGATTGCCTTTTGAACCTAACAGTAAAAAATAGTCTTAAACTTAAATAATGAATTCTTGGTGTAATAATTTAGAGTTACTTATAAAATCAAGAACCTCAATAATTTGGATAAGAACTAAGGAAGAGGAAAGGTTAGAAAAAATACTTAATTCTTCATGTGAAAGATTAAAAATCAAAAGATACGTCATTTGGGATTGCGTAACTGGTATTAAAGGAATATTAAATGAGGGAGGTAAATTCTCTAACAATCCATTAGGAGTGCTTAATTGGCTTAAAGAACAAAGTTCTGAGGTATCGATAGTATTATTGGTCAAAGATTTTCATAAATTTTATGATGATCCATCTATTAATAGAACTATTAAAGAACTATCTTTTAAATTAAAGGAAACAAATCATAATTTAATTATTAGTTCACACCAATTTCCTTCATCAGAAGAACTTGATGAATTAATGACAATAATAAACTTACCTTTACCTGATCAAGAAGAATTGAAAAATTTAATAAAAAAAATTGCAACAAATACTAATTCAAATCTTGATGAAAAAGACTTAAACGAACTTTCTATAGCTTCAAGTGGCTTAACAGAGCTAAAAGTAAAGCAAGTTACTGCTAAGGCACTAGCTCAAAGAGGAAAAATAAGTAAAGAAGATATCAAAGATATTCTTGAAGAGAAAAAACAAGTTATTGCCAGAAGTGAAATTTTGGAATTTTTTGAAGCCAACTCTACTCAAGATGATATTGGTGGACTCAATGTGTTAAAAGGTTGGCTTAATCAAAGATATAGAGCATTTTCTAAAGAAGCTAGAGACTATGGACTACCTATCCCAAAGGGAGTATTACTGGTAGGAGCGCAAGGCACAGGAAAATCTCTTACTGCAAAATCAATTTCTAAAAGTTGGTCGATGCCTCTTCTAAGATTAGATGTTGGAAGACTTTTTTCTAGCCTTGTGGGTTCTAGTGAGGCAAGAACAAGAGAAGCAATATCAAGAGCTGAAGCCATGTCCCCTTGTATCTTGTGGATAGATGAAATTGACAAAGGCTTTGGAGGAGATGCAAGAAGTGATGGAGGTACAAGTCAAAGAGTTTTAGCNAGTTTACTAACTTGGATGGCTGAAAAAGAAACTGCAGTGTTTGTGATTGCCACTGCTAACGCAATAGATAAACTTCCCCCTGAACTATTAAGGAAAGGTAGGTTTGATGAGATATTCTTTCTTGATTTACCAAACTCAGAAGAAAGATTAAGCATTCTTGATTTGCATTTAAAAAGAAGAAGGCCAAGTTATAGTTTTCCTCTCACTACCATTATTGACAGGACAGATGGATTCTCAGGTGCTGAACTTGAACAAGCTGTAATAGAGGGGATGCACATTTCATTTGCTGAAAAAAGAGAACTAACAGAAAAAGATTTAATAAAGGCAGTCTCTGAATTAGTTCCCTTATCAAGGACAGCTAAAGAACAAATTGATTTAATTAAAGAATGGTCATCTACAGGGAGAGCTCGTTCTGCTTCATAACTTAATATTTGATATTTAAGATATGAAATAAGTTAGGAATCATTAATTTAATTAATTTTTTATCAAAAATCTCTAATAATTAATTTAGATAAACTATCTTATTAAAATATAAAAAAATAAAAGAGTGCTAGATCAAAAATTAATAAGAGAAGATCCAACATCTGTCGAAAAAAATTTATCCTTAAGAGGAAAAGTTTTTAATATTTCGCCTATACATGAATTAACTGTTGAAAAAAAAGAAATAGATATAGAAATATCAAAACTACAATCTGAAAGTAAAAAATTAAGTAAAATAATAGGAATAGAAATTAGCAAATCTCAAAACATTAATTCTCAAGAAATTAATGAATTAAAGAGCAAAGGTAACGAATACAGAACGAAAATTTCTGAATTTGAAGAAAAAAAAAGAATCTTAGAAAACGCAATACAAAAGGAGATTTTAAGTTTACCTAATTTTCCCAGTAAAAAAGCACCGATTGGTAAAGATGAAACTAATAATATTCAAATAAAAACTTGGGGTGATCCTTTAAAAAAAGAAAATCTAAAATCTCACTTAGAAATAGGCGAAAATCTTAATCTTTTTGACTCTATAAAAACAACAAAAATATCTAAAAGTCGTTTTATTACTCTTATTGGCAAAGGAGCCAAATTAGAGAGAGCATTGATTAATTTCATGCTCGATACACATTCAAAAAATGGTTACTTAGAGTTAATGCCTCCAGCATTAATAAACTCAGAAAGTCTTCAGGGTTCTGGTCAATTACCTAAATTTTCAAATGAAAGTTTTAACTGTTCTAATGATGATTTATGGCTTTCTCCAACTGCTGAAGTTCCACTAACAGCCTTCCATAAAAATGAGATAATCGACTCTAAACTTTTACCTATTAAGTATGTTGCTTATAGCCCTTGTTTTAGAAGAGAAGCAGGTAGTTATGGAAGAGATACCAAAGGTTTAATAAGACTTCATCAATTCAACAAGGTTGAATTGTATTGGTTTTGTGATCCAAGTAAATCCCAAGAAGCACACAAATGTATTACTGCTGATGCAGAAAGTATTTTAAAAAAGCTTAACCTTCCTTACAGATTGGTAGATATTTGTACAGGAGATTTGGGATTCTCTTCAAGTAGAACTTTTGATCTGGAAGTATGGTTACCAAGTAGTAATTCTTATAGAGAAATTTCAAGTTGCAGCAATTGCTTGGACTTTCAGGCACGTAGATCTTCAATAAGAACTAAAATTGATAAAAAAAGTCAATTTATACACACCTTAAATGGAAGTGGTTTAGCGATTGGTAGGACAATGGCTGCAATTCTTGAAAATGGTCAACAACAAGATGGGAGCGTTAAGATTCCAGATGCTCTAATTCCATATTTTGGGTCAGATCTCATAAAAACTCCTTAGTATAAGACAATGAATGTTTTAACCTCAATTACAGTTCTTGGATTTCTCATTTTTTTTCATGAGATGGGACATTTTCTTGCTGCAATTTTGCAAGGTATTTACGTAGATGGATTTTCTATTGGATTTGGGCCTTCAATTATTCAAAAAAAATATAAAGATATAACATATTCATTTAGAGCCTTTCCTTTAGGAGGATTTGTTTCATTCCCTGATGAAGAACTTAATAATATTAACCCCAACGATCCAAATCTTTTAAAAAATAGGCCTATTTTTCAAAGAGTTATTGTAATATCTGCTGGAGTATTAGCTAATTTAGTTCTTGCTTATACCATTTTAATTTTAAATGTAACTACTGTTGGTATTCCTTTTGATCCTGAACCAGGTATTTTAGTTTTAGCAACACAGCCCGAAAAAGCTGCTGATCTTGCTGGATTAGAGCCTGGAGACAAAATCATAAAAATCGAATCTAATAATTTAGGAGTTGGAGATCAAGCAGTTTCTACATTGGTTAAANAGATTCAAAATTCATCAGGTGATCCTATTTTAATAAAAATTGAGCGGGGCGAAGATTTTATAGATTTAACTTTAGTACCAAAAAATGTTGATGGGAAAGGCACTATAGGGGCTCAACTTCAGCCTAATATAAGGAAAGAAACTAAAAAGACAAAAAACTTCTACGAACTTTTTAAGTACACTAACAGTCAATTTTCCTCACTTTTGGTAAAAACAATTCAAGGCTATAAAGGCTTAATAACAAATTTCTCCTCGACAGCTCAACAATTAAGTGGACCTGTCAAAATCGTTGAAATTGGTGCTCAACTCTCACAACAAGGAGGAACAGGGATATTATTATTCGCCGCTTTAATATCTATTAATTTAGCAGTTCTCAATTCATTACCTTTGCCACTTTTGGATGGGGGGCAACTTGTTTTCACTTTAATTGAAGGTTTTAGAGGAAAACCAATACCAGTTAAGGTGCAAATGGTTGTTACTCAATCCAGTTTTTTACTTTTAGTTGGGCTAAGTGTTCTACTTATAATTAGAGATACTAGTCAACTNTTAATAGTACAAAGATTATTAAACCAATAAATAAATTTTAAAAAATGTNANTCAAGCTGTTAATATATTAGATAGTNTAAAATTTTCTTAGATGGCTAAAAAGTCCATGATTGCGAGAGAGGTCAAACGCAAAAAGCTAGTAAAAAAATATGCTGAAAAAAGGAAATCTTTATTAGCTGAATTTAATGCCGCAAAAGACCCTATGGAAAGGTTAGAGGTTCATAGAAAAATCCAAGGTTTACCTAGAAATTCGGCTCCAAATAGAGTAAGAAATAGATGTTGGGCAACCGGGAAGCCTAGAGGAGTATATAGAGATTTTGGTTTATGTAGGAACCAATTAAGACAAAGAGCTCATAATGGAGAATTACCAGGAGTTGTAAAATCAAGTTGGTAATAAATCATTATCATAAGAATACCAAATTTCTCTAAAAATATAGCTTTGGAAAGGGCTTACGCATAATATTATTTTTATTGCATCTAAAAAAAATTAAATCATATTTCAATAAATACTCAATATGTACCTATTAAATGTAAGAATAAATTATGTATACGAATTCATAATTTAAAAGTGGAAGGACAAAATAAGTCGATCACGTTTGACGGACGAGAGATACGACTAACTACAGGACTATATGCTCCTCA
>FUFK010041300.1_pt1 | contig 15527 bp, 26 predicted proteins | sample 1021851 | NCBI WGS metagenome assembly FUFK01 (sample SAMEA51879418, study PRJEB19060) | metagenome | reverse complement strand
TATCGTCTAATGAATGACGATTCTATAGAAGCTGTTATAGATGATCCGACTGGTATAAAAAGAGCAATGTAGGGAGTAAACAATGCCATTCCAAAAAGTAGAATATAAATTTCCTGACGAGGATACAAATGATAACAAAAATGAAAAAGATACTATTGAAGTTGAAAAATCTAGTGCTGTCGAAATTGACATTTCTGGAAAAGCCTCTGCCNCTGACGGAGACTCCAAAGAAGAAAAAGGGCAGACCGAAAATAAAAAAGAAACAAAAGAAGACAACTACGAAATAGAAGTTGTTAATGATGTTCCTAAAGCAGATAGAGGNCGTAAACCNTCTGANCCTCCTGCTGAAATAACAGAAGAAGAACTAGGAGAATATTCTGATAAAGTTCGTAACAGAATAAAACATTTTAGTAAGGGTTATCATGACGAGCGTAGAGCTAAAGAAGCAGCATTTCGTGAGAAACAAGAGCTTGAAAGTTTAGCAAAAAGGCTTGTAGATGAGAACAANAAACTAAAAGAAACTCAAAACAAAAATCAGACAGCTATGCTAGANGCTGCTAAGAAAGCAGCAGANAAAGACCTAGANGANGCTAAAANNGCATATAAANTAGCTTATGATGCTGGTGATTCAGANGCTGTAGTNACAGCTCAAGAAAGTNTAACNNCTGCTAANATTAANTCTGATAAGNTANATAATTTTAAAATACCNGCTTTACAAGAAGAAAATAGTGAGGTACAAAATAAAGAGGGGAACACCCCACCCCCAGTCGTTGACCAAAAGGCATCGAGTTGGCATGAAAAAAACCAATGGTATGGCGTTGATGACGAGATGACAAGTTACGCTTTGGGGTTGCACAGCAAACTTGTCAAACAACATGGCAACGACTACGCCAAAACCGATGAGTACTATTCGACCATAGATGCTCGTATGCGAAAATTGTTCCCAGAGAATTTTGAGGACAGTGAAACAGAAGTAGAGACTGAGAAGCCGAAGCTAAACAATGTGGTTGCACCCGCTACACGGAGCACAGCACCTAAAAAGGTCAGATTAACGCAAACACAAGTAAATCTAGCTAATCGACTTGGAGTCCCACTTGAATTATACGCCAAGAAGGTTGCAGAAGAAATGAGGAAAAAATAATGGCTGAGAATAGAATNAATCGTGAACAAACNGTACGTGAAACTACTACTCGAAAACAGGCTTGGACAAGACCAGAAACATTGCCCTCGCCAAAAGCAGAAGAAGGGTATACGTATCGTTGGATACGAACAAGCACTCAAGGTCAAGTAGATGCTACTAATGTTTCCTCAAAATTACGTGAGGGTTGGGAACCTGTAAAAGCNTCNGANCANCCAGAAATCACTTTAGTTACTATTGAAAATGAAAAGTTTAAAGATAATATTGTNATAGGAGGNTTAATGCTGTGTAAGGCTCCGATTGAGCTCAANAATGAAAGNANTGCGTANTTTAANNCGCAGACTGACAATCAAATGAGATCAGTGGACAACAACCTCATGCGAGAGAACGATCCTCGTATGCCTCTCTTTAATGATAGGAAGACGAAGGTCACTTTTGGAAAAGGTAATTAATTTTTAACAGGAGACCAAATCTATGGCTTATCCAACTATTGATGCCCCTTATGGGCTAGTACCCGTTGGTTTAATTGGTGGTCGTCCTTACACAGGTGCTACTCGACAAATGAAGATAGCCAGCAACTATGGCACAGCTATCGGAAAAGGCGACTTAGTCAAACGTGTAAATGACGGAACTATTGAAAGAGACGGAAGTACAACCGCCTTCCCAGCTACTGGGACACTAGGCGTTTTTATGGGTTGTAGTTATACAGACCCAAACACTAGTCAATTAACATTTAGAAACCAATATCCTGGCAGCATTGTTGCTAGTGATATTAGTGCATTTGTTGTTGACGATCCTGACGTTATATTGAAAGCGGCAGTNTGTTCTTCAGGAACAACAATGGCNACAGTNGCAAGAACTGTTATTGGTAACAANGCTTCAATNATTAGTAATACATTAAATACTACTAATGGAAGAGGTAAGTTAGCTATTAACAGTGGTTCAGTTGCTACGACTTCGACACTACCATTTCAGATTATTGATGTGGTTGACAGCACAGCAACGGGAGCAGATGCTTTCCAAGAAGTGCTTGTTATCTACAGCACACATACTGACAATGGCAGTAATGTGTTCATNGGTGGACACGCTTATCGTAACCCTGTTGGACTGTAGGAGGAATAGACAATGGCAATTTCAAGAGCACAACTCCTTAAAGAGCTACTTCCTGGTCTTAACGCATTATTCGGTTTAGAGTATGCAAAATACGGGGAAGAACATGCAGAGATCTTTGAATCAGAGACTTCTGACCGTTCTTTTGAGGAAGAAACTAAACTATCAGGCTTCTCTGCAGCACCAGTCAAAGACGAAGGTTCTGCCATCGAGTATGACACTGCACAAGAAGCATTCACCGCTCGCTACACACACGAAACAGTGGCGATGGGCTTTTCAATAACAGAAGAGGCTATCGAAGATAACTTGTATGACTCTTTGTCAGCACGTTATACAAAAGCACTAGCTCGTGCAATGGCGTACACCAAGCAGGTAAAAGCAGCAACTATATTAAATAATGCTTTTGACTCAGGTACTACTTATGGAGACGGAGTAGAGCTTTGTTCTACTGCACACCCATTAGTAAGTGGTGGAACTAACTCTAACGAACCAGCTACGGCTGCTGATCTTAACGAAACTTCTTTAGAAGCTGCTGTTATTCAGATCGCAGGATGGACAGATGAAAGAGGACTCCTAATTGCAGCGAAACCTCGAAAACTGATTATTCCACCGAATTTACAGTTTGTGGCAACAAGATTGTTAGAGACAGAGGGCAGAGTAGGATCAGCGGATAACGACCTAAACGCATTAAAGAATAATGGGTCTATCCCAGAGGGCTATGCTATCAATCACTATTTGACTGATACAGATGCTTTCTTCCTATTAACTGACGTTCCTAATGGCTTAAAGCACTTTACACGTAGCCCAATGGCAACATCTATGGATGCTGACTTTGANACAGGTAATAGTCGTTATAAGGCTAGAGAGAGATACTCATTCGGTGTCTCCGATCCTTTAGGAATCTTTGGTTCCCCAGGAGCATAAAACTTTTATTTAAGGGGGTGCTTGTCACCCCTTTATTTTTATGTATAATAAACTAAACCTTGATGAACAATAATGTTCAACATGCCAAGACAAGGAGATTTAAATGGCAAATACAACTTTTAACGGCCCCGTCCGATCCGAAAACGGTTTTAAAACAATATCCAAAAATGCAACCACTGGTGTATTAACAGAGCAGATAGTCGCTTCAAGTGGTGGTGTATTAGAAGTACAAAAGGTTGCTACTTCTGGTAGAGACAACATAGTTGCAGCAGGGACAACAGTTGGTGCTAACAACGCTAGTTTAGGAACTGCGGCTACTATATTCAATATAACTCCAAATGCACATGGGTCTGGTATTGCTGATGCAGCAATAAACACCTTTATAAATAAAATTGGTGGTAACATTGTAACAACTATATTAGTGGACTTACATGGAGGTTTAGCTTCTGGTGGGACAGCTAATGATGTTATCGGTACTGATGGTGGTGCTGCTAATGCTTACATAGCTGAGTTAACTAAAGAAGTTAACGGTATACCATACAGAGTAGAGTTCGCTTGTCTCGAAGTTCCTACAGGTGGAGATCCTGATATTAACTTAGTTTGTTCTGCAACAGGCACAACAGCAGAAAATGCTGCAGTAACTAGCGGAACTGTGTTATTTAACAACGGTGATTTAACATTAGGACTGCATAGTGAAATAAGTGGCGGTGCAGGAGCAACTCTTGCAGCTTTAACCAAGAAATATCTGTATCTAACTTGTGGTGATGCAACAGAGGCTGCTTATACAGCAGGTAAAATCCTCGTCAGGATTCATGGTGCGGCTTTCGACTATAACAACGGATAATTTGGAGGCTAGATTATGGCAGGTTTATCAGATGTACGAGCTCTGACCATCAGTGATGAGAACGCAGCAGATGCAGATAGATTAGTTACTGCAGCTAGACCAGACACTTCAGCGACAATGGCTAACACGACTTTTTTGGGTGGTGCAGCCAGAAATGTAACTGTTACAACTGCTGGCACAGGTGATGAAGATAAAACTTGTACAATTACAGGCACAGATGTTTTTGGCGATGCTTTGACTGAAGTTATAACATCAACTGGATCGGCTGAAACCATAGCAGGCACAAAGTTATTCTTAACTGTTACCGCAGTTGAGTGTTCTGCTAAATATGCAGCCAACATAACAGTAGGTTCAGGAACATTGTGTGCTCAAGCAGTAGAAAGTTCTAATAGAGTAAGATTAAAAGGTATGTCCGTGGTGTCAGGTGGTACAGCAGGTGATGTGGAGTTTATAAATGGCACACCTGAAAGTGGCACTACACTATTTAAATCAANGACTATTGGAACAGCTAACAATACTATAGATAGAACTATACCTTCAGAGGGAGTTTTATTTGAGAGTGGAGCTTGTGTGAAGTATACTTTAGATACGGCAGATAATATAACTGTATTCTACGCATAGAGGTAGATATGGCACAAAAAGGCACAATGAAGGGTCACACTATAAAAGGGGGACATAAGCGTCCCACTAAAGCTGGTGCTGGTATGACTAAAAAAGGTGTAGCCAAGTATCGTAGAGACAACCCTGGATCTAAACTAAAAACCGCTGTTACTGGGAAAGTTAAGCCTGGTAGCAAAGCTGCAAAAAGACGCAAATCCTTTTGTGCACGTAGTGCTGGGCAAATGAAAAAATTCCCTAAAGCTGCGAAAAACCCAAATAGCCGTTTACGTCAGGCACGTAGACGATGGAAATGTTAGGAGATTAAAATGATAAATAGAGCAAGTATGCCAAAACAAATGAAAGACAAAATGAAAAAGAAAAATAAAAAGAAAAACATGGACATGAAAAACATGTATGCTGAAGGTGGTAAATTGAAGATGGTTACCAACGATCAAGGTCAGAAAGTTCCTTTCTTTGCAGCAGATGGCAAAGGGAAAATGATGGCTGGAGGTAAAGTCAAGAAAATGATGGGTGGTGGTATGACCATGATGCCAAAGAAAAAGAATATGATGGGTGGTGGCAAAGTCAAAAAATACGGAGGCGGAGGAAAAGTCCGTGGCTGTGGTGTGGCTAGAAAAGGTGTTAAATCCGCTAAAATGGTGACTATNNNTAGGTGCTTAAATGAGAGTTTATTATAAAAAAGGAGGTTCTGTAAAAAAGAAAAAGAGTAAAAGCAGAGTCAATGAGGCAGGTAACTACACAAAACCATCTTTACGTAAGCGTATTTTTAATAGAATAAAAGCTGGTGGTAAGGGTGGTAGACCTGGTCAGTGGAGTGCTCGTAAAGCTCAGATGATGGCTAAAGCGTATAAGAAAGCTGGTGGAGGATATACTAGCTAATGGCGTTAAAAAAGTCACAAAGGAGTTTAAAAGCATGGGGTAAGCAGAAATGGCGTACCAAAAGTGGTAAACCTAGTACACAAGGGCNNAANGCAACAGGCGAGCGTTACTTACCTGAAAAAGCAATTAAGGCTCTTTCGCCCGCTGAATACGCCCGTTCTACGGCTGCTAAACGCAAGGCAACTAGAAAAGGTAAACAAGTGGCTAAACAGCCCAAAAAGATTGCTAAAAAAACGAGAGCATACAGAAAGTTTACGTAAGGTAAAAGAAAGTTTAGGATATGGCGACATCGGGAACAACCGCATTTGAGATGGACTTCACGGAGATAGCTGAAGAGGCTTGGGAACGTGCAGGTAGAGAGATGCGTTCGGGTTATGATTTAAGAACTGCTCGCAGGTCTATGAATCTAATGACCATAGAATGGCAGAATCGTGGTATTAATATGTGGACAATAGATAGTGGCACTATATCTGTAGTAGCAGGAACAGCACAATATGATNTACCTGCAGATACAATAGACCTTCTNGANCAAGTTATACGTACAAANGCAGGTAANGCTACTACACAATCTGATCTTACCATAAGTCGTATAGGTGTGAGTACTTACGCATCTATCCCTAACAAGTTAACAACAGGTAGACCAATACAAGTATTTATAGAAAGATTAATAACACCAAGAATAAACTTGTGGCCTGTCCCTGATACCAGTTACACATTTGTGTATTTTAGAATGAGAAGAGTACAAGATGCTGGTAATGGTGTGGAAACACCAGATATAGTATTTCGTTTTCTACCATGTTTGGTTGCTGGATTAGCTTATCATATAGCTATGAAAGTCCCAGAATTAGCACCAAGGATAGATATGTTAAAAGCTGCGTATGATGAGCAGTATGCGTTAGCTGCTGGTGAGGATAGAGAAAAAACGTCAGAAAACTTTGTGCCAAGAATAGGTAGGATTTAGGATGCCAAGTAAATTTGCATCAGGCAGAAACGCTTTAGCAGAGTGCGATATATGCGGATTTAGATTTTATTTAAGAGAGTTAAGAAGTTTAATTAGAAGAGGTAATGATACAAATATAAAAGCATGCCCACAGTGTTGGAATCCTGACCATCCACAAAATGAATTAGGTAGATATCCTGTGCATGATCCACAAGCTATACGTAATCCTAGACCAGATTTTACTGGATACCCTAAAAGTAGAGCGTTAATATATTCTGGTTCTGAGTTTAATAAATTAAGTTTTGCCACGTCTGTGGTTGTGGGGCAAGTAACAGTTAGTACAAGTTAGAGGTAATTATGAATTATACATCTTTAAAAGCAAACATATTAGATATATGTGAAACAACATTTACAGATGACCAACTCGCTATGTTTACCCAACAGGCAGAACAAAAAATATTTAATACTGTAGAGTTAGCAGCAATGCGTAATGTTGATAGTAGTAGTTTAACCGCTGGTAATGAGCTGTATACTACACCTGATGGGTATTTGTATACTTATAGTTTAGCAATAGTAAATAATGATACTCAGACTTTTTTATTAAATAAAGATTCTAATTTTTTAAGAGAAGCGTACCCCGTAACTACAACTGCTAAACGTGGACTACCAAAGTTTTATGCTTATCATAGCACTTCAGGCAATAAAATAAAATTTATGTTTTCTCCAATCCCAGATGCTAATTATACATTAGAACACATATATGCAAAGTACCCTACATCTATTGTGACTGCAGGAGGCACATATTTAGGGGATAATTTTGATTCAGCATTGTTAAATGGTGCTTTGGTAGAAGCTATACGGTTTATGAAAGGAGAGCCTGACTTGGTTGCTCTATATGAAAAGTATTATTTACAAGCTATAACTTTATTAAAACAATTTGGTGATGGTAAACTAAGACAAGATTACTATCGTTCTGGTCAACAAAGAGTTAATGTGGGGTAATGTAAATGGCTATAACACAAGCTACATGCACATCCTTTAAAGTAGCTCTACTAAATGGCGAGATGGATTTTAGTAGTGATACATCTCAATCTTTTAAAATAGCTTTGTTTACATCTAGTGCTACTTTAAACGCTGATACTACAGCGTATAGCACAACAAATGAAGTGTCAGGTACAGGTTATGATGCAGGAGGTAAAGCTCTTACCATAGCAACAAACCCTACGTCATCAGGCACTACAGCGTTATTAGATTTTTCTGATGTAACTTGGAGTTCTTCTTCAATTACAGCCAGAGGAGCTTTGATATATAAGAGTGCAACAGGTAATCCTGCCGTTGCAGTAATTGACTTTGGAGAGGATAAACAATCTAGTTCAGGAAACTTTCAAATAAGTTTTCCTGCTGCAAACTCGGAAAACGCTATAATACGTATAATATAATGTTTTGTTGCTGTTTTTCGTTTATTGATGTATTAATAAGTATAGAGGAATTATAAATGGCTACAGCGTATACTACATCTTTAAAATTAGCGTTACCTACTCAAGGTGAATTAACAGGTGTTTGGGGAGACACACTTAATAATCAAGTAACTTCCATGATAGAAGAAGCTGTTGCTGGGTTAAAGACTATAAACACTTGGAGCACAAACTCTGCTACATTGTCCACAGCAAACGGTACAACCTCCGAATCACGAGCAGCCATATTAAATTTAACAGACACAACCTCTGATTTAAGTGGTGCAGCAACATTAATATGCCCTGCAGCAAGTAAGGTTTATATAGTTAAAAATGCTACTGGGCAGGCAGTTACAGTTAAAACAGCATCTGGTACAGTGGTATNGCTATACCAGATGGNACNACTGGGTTTGTGTATTGTGATGGCACAAACGTATTAGAAGCACTAACAAACGTAACTGGTAATTTAGTAGTTGGTGGTAATACCTCTATAGGTGGTAATCTTACTGTAACAGGCACAACCACATTTAATGGTGGCACACTTACTCTTGGTGATGCTAACACAGATAACATTGTGTTTGGTGGTGAAGTGGATTCTAACATCATACCTGACGATGATGATACACATGATTTAGGATCGTCCAGTAAGAAATGGAAAGATATATACATTGATGGCATAGCATATTTAGATGCTATTAATTTTAATGGCACAGCAATTACTTCTACAGCCGCAGAATTAAACATACTTGATGGTGTTACATCCACGGCTGCAGAACTTAATATATTAGATGGTGTAACGTCTACAGCCGCAGAATTAAACATACTTGATGGTGTTACATCCACAGCCGCAGAACTTAATATATTGGATGGTGTAACATCTACAACAGCAGAATTAAATATACTTGATGGTGTGACAGCTAGTGCAGCAGATATAAATTTAATTGATGGTATTACAAATGGGACAGTCATAGCTAGTAAAGCCATAATAACAGATTCTAATAAAGACATTACTGGTGGTAGAAATATAACAATATCAGGTGAGTTAAATGCAGCTAGTTTAACAATATCTGGCGATGCAGATATTGACGGCACACTTGAAGCTGATGCTATAACAGTTAATGGCACAGCTCTTAATACAGTAATCGCAGGAGTTACAACAGCAAATTCTACGTTAGCAGCTACAGTAACAGTTGCAGATAGTACTGCTAATACAAATTTTCCTGTAGTATTTCATGATGAATCAAATGGCTTGCTTGATGACACAGGAGCATTAAGATATAATCCAAGTACAGGTGAGTTACTTGTACCTAAATTAACTGTAGCAGGAACAACAACCACTGTAGATACAGTTACAATGAATGCAGCAAACGCTATAGTGTTTGAAGGTGCTACTGCTGATGCTCACGAGACTACACTTACTATTGTAGATCCAACAGCAGATAGAACAATTAATCTACCCAATCAATCAGGTACAATACCTTTATTAGCTGCCGCAAGCACCACACAAATAACATCAACCCCTGAAGAATTAAATATATTAGATGGGGTAACTTCTACTGCTACAGAGTTAAATATTCTTGATGGAGTAACATCAACTACCGCAGAGTTAAATATTCTTGATGGGGTAACATCTACAGCAGCAGAACTTAATTTAGTTGATGGTTCATCTGCAGGTACAATAGTTAACAGTAAAGCAGTTATATATGGTTCTAGTGGTGAAGTAAATGCGACAACATTGCAAATAGCAGGAACTTCTATTACATCCACAGCCGCAGAACTTAATATATTGGATGGTGTTACTTCAACAACGGCAGAACTTAACATATTAGATGGTGTAACATCTACAACAGCAGAATTAAATTTATTAGACGGTTCAGCAAAATCAACATCATCTATTACAATAGCCGACTCAGACGGATTTCTAGTGATTGATGGGACAACCACAAAACAGATACCTGCTTCAGATATAAAAACATATGCAGCAGGGAGTTCTGCAACAAAAGGTTTCGCTGTGGCGATGGCTATAGCTTTATAGGAGTAAAATATGGCACAAGATTTTGAAAGAAGCATTGCAAGAAATGTAGGAACTAGTGAAGTAGTTTTGCGAACTGCAAATTCTGATGATGCGTTAATTGGTATTAATATTGCTAATGTTACAACCTCACAAATTTTAATAGATGTTTACATTACTGGAACAGGTGCTACTGATGATTACTACATTGTTAAATCTGCTCCCATTCCAGTGGGTTCAAGTCTGCAAGTATTGGATGGTGGTGCAAAGATTGTAATGATATCTGGCGATATACTTAATGTCAAAAGTGATACTGCAAGTAGTGCAGATGTTTGGGTCTCTGTAGTAGATACAATTAGCGAGTAGGAGATAAAATGGCATACATAGGAAATGACGTACCTGCTAACTTTCAATCTCTACCATCTGTTGTAAGATTCAATGGCGATGGTTCAACATTAACATTTGCATTAGGTAGAACAATATCTAATGTGCAATCAATAATTGTATCAGTAGATGGTGTTGTACAAGACAGTTCTACGTATACTGTTCCTGATGGGTCTACTCTTACTTTTGGTTCAGGTGATGCACCTTCAAGTGGAACAGGTAATGTCTTCGTATACTTTCTCGGATTAGCAGCAGGAAATGTAACACCTGCCGCAGAGAATAAAGGTAACTTTAAAAATGGTGGTATGTTTAGACTAAACGCACAAAGTTTATCTACAAACATAACAATACTTGCTACAGAAAATGCAAATGTTACAGGAGACCTTACAGTTAACAGTGGTGTTACATTAACTATAAATAGTGGTGGAAGGTTGGCAGTATTATGAGTAGTTTAAAAGTAGACAATATAACAGGTCGTGGTAGTGCAGGTTTTACTGGCTCTGTAAAAACTGAAGGTGGTAATACTACTACGGATTTACAACAAGGGTTGTGTAAAGTTTGGGTTAGTTATGAACAAGATGATGATAGCTCACCCGGCAATACAACTCATGGTAGTTTTAATTTATCTACACAAACAGACGTAGCTGCAGGAAGAACAAGAACAAATTTTAATAATAATTTTTCAGATGCTGGTTATAGTTTTACTAGTACAGTTTTTGATGGAAGTGGTCGTAATGATTTAAGGAATATTGGTCACGACAGAAATAATGATACCTATACCTCCTCTGCATTAGAATATTATTGTTGGAATTATGCTGCTACAACTTTAGATGATGCTTTTAGATACTTTGGACAATTTATGGGAGACCTTGCATGAGTACGTTATCAGTAGATACAATCACAGGTAAATCTACCTCAACAAACTTAACCGTTGGCTCAACACCTGTAGTTAGTGCGAGTGCAAACTCATTGACTATTAGAGGTGAGGGTAGTAATCAGACAAGTGTTCAACAAGGGTTATGCAAGGCTTGGGTAAATATGAACGGCACTGGAACTATAGCTAACCGAGATAGTTTTAATATGTCATCATCACCACAAGATAATGCAGCAGGTGATTATACATTAATTATGACTACAGCAATGGGTAATGTGAATTACGCACAAACTTGTGGAGCAGGTGATGTGGATCATGGTGCTAAAATAAATATAGCTTTTACAGATGCTAATACTACAACTAATATGAGGATAAGACTTGCTGCGGCAGTAAGTGGTAATGGTGATAGTTCAATAGTGACAAACAAAGTACACGGAGATCTTGCATAATGGCAAACGGAACAATAGCATTTGATACACTATCAACAAGTGGACAGATAACAAGTGTAGCTAAGTCTTTAGATACAGATTATATTTTAAGTGGTGTGCCTAAAGCTACATTACATTTAAATTCTCAGACAACACCACCAACAGAATCTGAATCACTCAATATTTCTAGTGTTGATGATGATAATGCAGGAGACTTTGGACTACATTTTTCTTCCAGTTTTAATACTGCAAATTATATTATGACAACTGGAACAAATGATGGTGGAGCAAGTACAGCGGTTTTTACTATAGATATAACTTATGGAACAAATACTACTGCTGCTACAGATGTAGAAGCTAATTATGTAACAGCAGGAGATAACAGAAGTGCTGCTGATGGATATGGACATATGATGACTTTTTGTGGACAATTAGCATGAGAATAGAAACACCTGAATTTCAAGGCACACATCTTTGGGATAGATTGTGTTGGGCAAAAGAAAAGCTAGAACCTTACAGAACAGAATATTGTGTTGTATGGGAAGACCCTAAAGAGCCTGATTCACCTGCAAAGATTACGCATCCTGATCCTAATTGGATGGCTTGTGCATTGCAGGGTGGTATATTACCACCAGTTGAGGCATACTGGGAGTTAGCAAAGGATGAGGCAAAGCCAGACTTTGTAAAGCATACAAGAGGTTACTTGTTGCATAACACAAAGCCTGTTGAGGCAATGACAGAAGAACGAGCTATAGAATATTTAATTATGAAAGATATTCCACAGCATGTGTGGAAAGATTATGATAAGGCAAATAAACCTAGAATGGTAATTTGTACTAAGTCACAGCTACCAAGCACGAGAGTATGGCGAAATGCTTGGAGGATTAACGAAGAACTAACCATACAGAAAGATGAGGTGGCTTAAATGGCAACAACAATCGTAGATAAAGATGGCAACAGGATATCTGCTTCAGATGCAACTGTGCCATCAGATAGACACTTTAGAAATGCTTGGACATTATCAGGCAAGACTATTACAGAAGATTTAGCAACTGCTAAGAATATATTCAAAGACAAGATAAGGCAAGTAAGAAAGCCTTTACTTGATGAAGAAGATGTGGTGTACATGAAAGCACTTGAAGCAGGTGACAGTTCTGCTCAAGCTGCAAGTGTAGCAAAGAAGAAAGCTCTTAGAGATGCACCTGCTGCGAAAGCAATAACAGATGCAGACACTATAGCTAAACTCAAGGCTGCTTGGGATACATCTGTTTTAGGTGACAGTCCATACGCATAGGAGTAATGAATGGCATTAACAAAAGTAAGAGCAGGTGGGTTATCTAATAATCTTGTAAAAAATATAGTACATGTACCAATAAATCCAATAACACCTTCAGGTGGCACTGCTGCAATTCCAGTTGATAATACTTTACCTCAAATTGGAGAAGGACAACAAGTCTTACAATATGATTACACACCAGTTTCTTCAAGTAGCACAATTTTTGTTCATGCGTATTTTATAGTGGCAGAAAATGCTAATCACAGTAATGCACATCAATCTGCAATGTTTTTTAATGATGCTTGTGTTAATGCTAGAGCATTTTTTGCTTTGCCATCAGGTGATGGTGGAATGGCTCACATGAGTTTACAAGCATCATTTAGTAATTCTAGCACTAGTGCTTTAGATATTGAATTAAGAATAAGCCAAGCATCTTCTGCACATTCAGTTAATGGACAGAGTTTAAGTGTTGGAAGTACAAATTTTACCGAAGGTGGTAGTGCATTTGGTGGAGCAAATGCTACTAATTGTACTTACATGACTATAATGGAGTTTTAGATGGCATATATAGGCAAGTCACCCTCTAAAGGTGTTAGAAACAGATTCCAATATCAAGCCACTGCAGGTCAACAGACTTTTAGTAATGCTGATGCCAATGGTTTGACATTAACCTACACAGATAGCTTGTATATGGATGTATATCAAAACGGAATATTACTTGTCCCTGGGGATGACTATACTGCAACTACAGGCACAACTGTTGTACTAGTTCAGGCAGCTAGTGTAGATGATATAGTTGAAATGGTAGTTTACGATGTATTCTCAGTTAATGATTCTGTGAGTGCAAGTAGTGGTGGTACGTTTAGTGGTAATGTTGTTATGGGTGGCACTCTTAATGTTACAGGTGCAGCAACTTTGTCAGATAATTTAGTTATAGGCACTGCAGGAAAAGGAATAGATTTTAGTGCCAACAGTAATGCAAGTGGTATGTCAAGTGAACTACTTGACCATTACGAGGAAGGAACATTTGATATAACTATAGCAGATGCAAGTAGTGGTGGAAATACTGGCTCTGTGACACAAACTAATAAATATATAAGAATTGGAAATACAGTTTGGTTAAATTTTAATTTGATAAATATTAATTATACTGGCTTAACCACTTCTAATGTTTTATTTTTGCAAGGATTACCTTTTACACCTACAAGCGGATCAAATGGTGCAGGAAGTGCATCAACAGATAGAGTTGATACGGAAACTGGTTGTTTTAATCATGCTTTATTTGTTAATGCAGGACAAAACTATGCTTCTTTTTATCAATCATTAGATGGTGCAGAATCGGAGAGCACAAAGGTAAGTGCTTTTAACAATGGTGTTTCTGATGTGTTTGCAACAGTTATGTTTATGGTTTGAGGAGATATAAATGGCAATAACAAAAACTGAAGAAATTGTAAGTATAGAAGTTGTACATACTTGCATTGTCTTAGTTGCTTTAAATGTTACATATAAAGAAGATGGCAAAGAAACAGATAAAATTAGAAAAAGATATAGTTTAGCACCTTGTGGTTATACAAGAAAACCAGATGATACTCCAGATAAGTGGGTTTGGCATGACACGGATATAAATGACCAACCACAACAAGTTAAAGATATTTGTAAAACAGTTTGGACAGATAAAGTAAAAACAGATTATAGAGCAAAAATTACAGCACAGGGGTAAGCATGACAAAAGCAGCAGAATTAGCAAAAATGGGTGAAGTCCTCACCAATTCACAGATTGGTGGGCGAAGGAATATTATCATTAATGGTGCTATGAACGTATTCCAAAGAAGTTCGTCAGCAGTTACAGGATTAGGAGATGGTAACGAGGGATATGTGGTGCATGACAGAATAAGTCATACTGTTGTTGCAGGAGCAGGAAGGTTTACTGTAACACCTGCTTCAATAACAGACTTGCCCGGCTTTGCAAATGCTCTTCAAGTCACTTGCACAACAGCAGATACTTCTATAGCAGCAACAGAACTTTATCAGTTACAATATAAAATTGAAGGGCAAGATCTACAACAACTAAAAAAAGGCACATCTGATGCAGAAAAAGTTACTGTTTCTTTTTATGTAAAAGGACATGATTCTGCTACATATACTTGTGAATTATTTGATGTAGATAATTCAAGACAAATTAGTCAAACTTTTAGCGTGACAACATCTTGGAATAGAGTTGAGTTGACATTTAATGCTGATACCACTGGTGCATTTAATGACGATAATGGTGAAAGTTTACAGTTAAATATATTTTTACACGCAGGAAGTAACTACACAAGTGGTACTTTTACCTCTAATACTTGGGCAAGTAACACAAATGCAAACAGAGTTAATAGTAGTAGTAATTCTATATTTGAAAGCGATTCAGCGTCTTTTTCATTAACTGGCTTACAGATGGAAGTAGGCGAACAAGCCACACCATTTGAGCATAGGTCATTTGGGGAAGAGCTAGCTTTGTGTCAGAGGTATTTTCAAAAGTATTCTGATAATGGTTCAGGTGGTGGCTATATAACAAATGGTATGATAACGAGCAGTAGATTTTATGGAGTTATTAGATGGGTTGTAACAATGAGAGCAATTCCAGCAGTTGCAGGAACTAGTG